>OLLV01000122.1_pt1 | contig 131076 bp, 78 predicted proteins | sample 1604641 | NCBI WGS metagenome assembly OLLV01 (sample SAMEA104055725, study PRJEB20765) | soil metagenome | biome: Arctic tundra; feature: Polygonal ground; material: soil | place: USA | collected 2011-09 | depth 0-0.5 m
CTGGAGCGGGAGACGGGGATCGAACCCGCAACCAACGGCTTGGGAAGCCGCTACTCTACCATTGAGCTACTCCCGCTTCGCTCGTAATTATACCCCGCGAAACCAAAGGCGAATCGACCTATGCTTTCGCCAACCACTCCACGAAGGCGCGAAATCTTGCCTCGATCTCCGTGGCCGAAGTCGTCGGCTACCTGGAACAACTGTTGTCTCGTAGCGCTCATGTGATTTCCTCAATTCGTGCAATTCATCACAACACCCAAAACATGTGAGAAAGTTCCGAGTGCCGGGTACTGCTGCCGATAACGGCCAGCACCTGGATGAGTGAAACGGGTCGGACAATCGTGCTCCGGACCAACAAGCAATAGGTCAAGCCACAGATCAAGCCGCGTCGCCCCAACCATTTTTGCCGCCATACTCAAGCCAACTCGGCCTCAATCTCGAACGATAAGGGCCAGCGTTGGATGTATTTTGTTGGATACACGAAGCATTGCGGATGTTTGGAAAAGCGCGTCATGGCCAATTAAGCGGCCCAACAACAATTCGAATTTGACGAGTGAGTGGTAATCGTTTACTTTTGACGGCGCAGTGAAAGTTGATCTTGTTTGGTACTCAAAATAATTAAGACTCTATAAGGCCTACCATGAGCACGCTCCGCAAGGTTGCGACGCCAGGGACCTACGTCCTGGCAGTAAGTTTGGCACTTTACGTTTGTTCCGCCGCTGCTGTCGGCGCACAACCTCCTTCCCAAGCTCCCAGGGGAGCGCCCGCAACTACGGCTCCGCCTGCCGGGCCGGGTGGCGGAGGTATGGGGCGAATGGCGCCGGACCCTAAGGCCTTGAATGCCCCCCGCACCATTGCGCCTTACTTCACGCCGGCCACATCGGTCCCCAAGGCGCCGGATGCCGACGGGTTCCTGCAGCGTTGGGTTCTGCTGGAGCCGATCAACAAGCCCAACCGAAGTAACAATGTCTTTGTCGGAACATACGTGCGGAAGACATTCCACACTGACTACTTTCCCAACCAGTTTACCGGGGTTCCGAAGAACGGCGACAAGGTGACGGTCGGCGACCAGGAACTCGCGTGGCACGCGCTCGACTCAGCCAACTTCGACGTCAAGTTGTTTCGTTTTGCCTATGGCTTGAATAAGCAGACTTACGGCGTCATTTTCTGGGCGGTCACCGTCGTGAATAGCCCGCACGAGATCAAGAACGTCCGCATGGCCGTCGGCTCCAATTCGGCATCCATGTGGTGGCTCAACGGCAACGATGTGGTTGACCTCTTCGACGACCGGCGCATGGTGATGGATGACGTCATTTCGAAACCGCTCACGCTTAACAAAGGCGAAAATGTTATTCGCGGGGCCGTCATCAATGGTCCTGGATTGAGCGATTTCTGCGTGCGCTTTATCGATGAGAACGGCCAACCGGTCAAAGGCATCACCATGAGCCTCAAATAACGCCGGTATGAATGGGTCGTCCCTTTCCTGGCCTCTAAAGTCTTGTTCTCGGAGCTTATATGAAATCCAATCTTGTGGTTGCAGCGGTTGTTGCACTGCTCTCTCTTTCAGCGGCCATGCCGGCGTCGGCCCAACTGAATGGCGAACCGTATATTCACGACCCATCGTCCGTCGCTTACGACAACGGCAAGTACTATACCTTCGGCACCGGTTCCGGAGGTCTAATCTCCGACGATGGCGGCTGGACCTGGCACAGCGGCGCCGTACGCACAGGCGGCGGCGTAGCGCCGGACATCATCAAGATCGGCGATAAATTCTTCGTAGCCTACGCGGTGGGCGGTGGCGGCATGTCGGGTGGCCACGCCAGCAATGTCAAGACCATGTGGACCAAGACCCTCGACCCCAAGTCCCCCGACTTCGGATATCACGATGACAGCGTCGTCGCTTCCAGCAACGGTGTCGAGGACGCCGACGCCATCGACCCCGCGTTCCTCTATGCCGGGGGCCATCTCTGGCTCAGCTACGGCACCTACTTCGGTTTCATCCGTATCCTGGAGCTCAACCCCAAGACGGCCAAGCCGCTTCCCACCAGCAAGCCGGTCAACGTCGCGATCGACATGGAAGCCACAGACATGATGTACCGGGATGGCTGGTATTACCTGCTCGGCACTCACGGCACATGTTGCGACGGAGCTAACTCCACCTACAATATCCGTGCCGGCCGCTCGCGCAAGCCGACCGGGCCGTACGTCGATAACGAGGGCATCCCACTGCTTAAAGGTGGTGGCAAGCTGGTCGTGTCCGCGAGCGGACGCCACATTGGCCCCGGTCACTTCGGTCTGCTCGATCTAGGCGACGACGTCCAGAAATTTTCCATGCACTACGAGGCTGACCTCGACCGCAGCGGGCGCAGTGTCCTCGACATCCGCCCGTTGCTCTGGAAGGATGGCTGGCCGGTTGGCGGCGACAACTTCCAGGAAGGCACCTACGAGATCATGTCGGAGCGCAGCGGCTTTGGCCTCGAGTTGGCGGTGGACTTCGTCCGCATGGATAACGGCCGTGGGCGCGGCCCTGGCGGGGGTGGGCCTGGTGGTCCAGGTGCCGGCGGAGCTCCGCGTCCCGCAGGCGCTCCCGGCGCCGGTGGTCCGGGAGGCGGTGGCGGCGGATTCAACCGCGCTCCTGCAGGCCCAGTAGTACCGGTCCCAAATCAGAGCCTGGCTCAGGTGCAAGAAACCTGGCCCACCGGCACCGTTCCCGTCGATCTCCTCGACTACATGGTTCGGCCCAACCAGGAGTGGAAGATCACTCCCGTCGCCAACGTGGGCGGCTATCCTGGCTCGCCCTACTTCAAGATCCAGATCGCCGGCACGGAGCGCACCTTAGCTGCATCCGAGGATGGCTCGGTGGTGGCACTTCCAACATTTACCGGCGGTCCCGAACAACTATGGCGCATCGATCAGTTGACGGATGGCACGTACCGCATCATGCCCAAGGCAATGCCCAATTCCAACGAGCCTATGGCTTTAGTTGCGGTGGGCGCGAGTACGCCCACTTTGGCGAAATTTGACCCCAAGAGCGACAAAGGGCGCTGGGACTTCAAAAAGCCCTAATGGCAGACATGCCTGGTCCAGTGTGGATCGGACCAATACGGAGAGAGACCTATGAAGAAGATCGCTAGACGCTTTATCACCAGCGCCGGTATTTTGCCGTCAGTGCTGCTTTTCGGCTTCGCCCAATCTTCCATAAATGCCCAGGAGTCGGCAAAGCCCTCCTATTTGAATACGAACTTGTCCGCTGAAGAGCGTGCCACCGACCTGGTGCATCGCATGACGCTTCAAGAGAAGGCGTCGCAACTGGTCAATCAGGCCCGGGCGGTTCCGCGCCTTAATGTCCCGGTTTATAACTTCTGGAGCGAGGCGCTGCATGGCGTTGTCAGCGGCGGCACGACGGAGTTTCCTGAGCCGATCGGCCTGGCCGCGACATTTGACGCTCCCGCAATTCACGACATGGGAACCGACATCGGCGTGGAAGCTCGGGTCCGGCACATACTTGCAGAGCGTCCTGGAAGCAACGCTGCCGGTGGGCTTGATTTCTGGGCCCCGAATTTGAATATCTTTCGCGACCCGCGCTGGGGCCGCGGCCAGGAGACCTACGGCGAGGATCCTTACCTAACCGGCCGCATGGGTGTTGCGTTTGTTACCGGGATGCAGGGAGACGATCCTAAGTATTACCGCGTGATCGCGACGCCGAAGCATTATGCCGTACACAGTGGCCCCGAACCGACTCGGCACTTTGCCGATGTGGATGTGACCAAGCACGACGAACTCGATACCTACGAGCCTGCATTTCGCGCGGCCATCACCGAAGGCAAAGCCGGGTCGATCATGTGCTCGTACAACTCGATTAACGGCGAGCCGGGATGCGCCAGTCAATTTCTGCTCCAGGACCAACTGCGCGAGAAATGGGGCTTCAAGGGTTATGTCGTCTCCGATTGCGATGCGGTCAAGGACATCTTTACCGGACATCACTTCCGGCCGACGATGGCGGAATCCGCCGCGATTTCAGTTATCCGCGGCATGGACAGCGACTGCGCCGACGGTCTGGGGATCGGCCCAAGGGATGACAGGGATTTTCAGCCGTATATCGAGGCCGTACAGCAGGGGTATCTCCCGGAGAGTGCCGTCGATACGGCCGTCGTGCGACTGTTCACCGCTCGCATCAAGCTCGGCCTGTTCGATCCTCCGGAGATGGTGCCTTACAACAAGATCGACGTAAAGGAGATGGACAGCGCCGAACACCGCGCCTACGCCCGCAAACTCGCGAATGAAGCCATGGTGCTGCTCAAGAACGATGGCATGCTTCCGCTGAGGCCTGGCGTGAAGAAGATTGCCGTCGTTGGCCCGCTCGCCGACCAGACCAGACCGCTGATCGGAAACTATGCGGGACAGCCGACCCACATCGTGTCCATCCTGGACGGTCTTCATGCGGAGTTCCCCAACGCAACCATCACCTACAACCCCGGGACCCATTTCCTGCGCAACGATGGCGACCCCGTGCCCAACAGCATCCTTTCGAATGCGGATGGCAAGCCCGGACTGAAAGCTGAATATACGGAATACCGCGGCTTCGGGCGGGGCGGTCCAGGTGCCCCCCCAGGCGGCCCGGTCATTCCAGCTTCAGCGACAGCGGGTGCGCCGGCACCGGCTGCTCCAGCACCGTATGCCATTCGAAACGAACTGAATATCAATCTGACGGAAAAGGATCTGCCCTCCGAACTGGCTGGAAAGAGCTCGTTCAATGTTACGTGGTCGGGCTTTCTGGCGGCTCCGGATTCCGGAGATTACCTCGTCGGCGTGCGCGCCCAGGGTACAGCACGGCTGACGATCGACGGTAAACAGGTCGCTACGACTGGGCGCGGAGCCACTGGGATCGACTCGAGGGTGGGTCACGTTCACCTGGAGCAAGGCCAGAAAGTTGCGCTCAACCTCACCTACGGAAGCAACGACGGACATCCCCACGCGCAGTTGATCTGGACCAAGGTGACGAACGTGCCCTCACCCGACGCCATTGCCGCGGCCAAGAATGCCGATGTCGTGATTGCTGTCGTGGGCATCACCAGTTCGCTCGAAGGCGAGGAGATGCCGGTAAGCGAACCTGGATTCCTCGGCGGCGACCGCACCAGCATCGACCTTCCCGCTTCGGAGGAAGCGCTGGTTGAGGCAATGGTGGCGACGGGCAAGCCGGTCGCGGTCGTTCTGACCAACGGCAGCGCCATGGCCGTCAACTGGATCAACGATCACGCCAATGCAGTGCTCGAAGCGTGGTATCCGGGCGAGGAGGGTGGAGCGGCGGTCGCCGAAACGTTGAGCGGCAAGAACAATCCCGCCGGACGTCTGCCGTTGACCTACTACAAAGACCTCACGCAGCTGCCGAACTTTGAAGATTACTCAATGGCTGGCCGGACCTATCGGTACTTCAAAGGAAAGCCACTCTATCCGTTCGGCTATGGGCTCAGCTACACCACCTTCAGCTATAGCAACCTCAACGTCGCGAGCCCGTCCGTGGCTGCGGGAAGCCCTGTAAGCGCCGAGGTGACTGTCAAGAACACCGGCAACCGCGCAGGGGACGAAGTGGTGCAACTGTACCTGAACTTCCCCGATGTAAAAGGCGCGCCCGCGATCGCTCTGCGTGGCTTTCAACGGATTCATCTGGAGGCCGGCGAGAGCCGAAACGTCCACTTCGAGTTGAAGGGCCGCGATCTGGGGATGGTGACCGAAATCGGCAATCCGATCATCGCACCTGGGGAATATACGGTCAGCATCGGCGGCGGGCAGCCGAATACTGGGGCTCCTGGAGTCAGCGGGAAGTTCCGCATCGAGGGCCAACTGGCACTGCCGGAGTAGCAGTAGGTGCGGGCGACACTTGAAACGGTCGTCGATAAATTTGCTTGAAGGATGAGGAGATCGAAATGAAAACAGCAATTTTAAGTCTCGCGCTTTTATCTGCGGGGGCAGGTTTGCCAGCAGTTGGCCAGGCGCCGCGACCGCAGCTGCAGCCGGCTGTAATCTCCCAAACTCCGCCGGTGGAGGATTTCAAGCCGGCTACCACGAACCAGCAGGGCAAGAACTTTCCGGCGATCAATTCCGAGAGACGTGTCCGTGCCCGGGTCGTTGCGCCCCAGGCGCAGAGCGTGATGCTTGACCTGGCGGGCATCAAATATCCGCTGACCAAGGGCGAAGACGGTGCCTGGACCGGCGTCTCGAACCCGCAGGACGAGGGATTTCACTACTACCAGATCATCGTCGACGGAGCGCAGGTCCCCGATCCGAGCAGCCTGTTCTTTTATGGGGCGAGCCGGTGGGGTAGCGGGATCGAAATTCCCGCGAAGGATGAGGATTTCTATGCCCTGAAGGACGTTCCTCACGGCCAGTTGCGCGAGGTCTTGCTTCCGTCCAAGACGTCGGCGACTCCGGTTCGCCTGTTTGTTTACACCCCTCCCGAGTATGACAAGAACCAGTCGAAGCGCTATCCCGTGCTGTATCTCCAGCACGGCGCGGGCGAGGACGAAACAGGTTGGGGGAATCAGGGCCACGCCGGCCTGATCATGGATAACCTGATCGCCGAAGGCAAGGCGAAGCCGTTCATTATCGTGATGGCGAATGGCGGCGGTATCGGTGGTCCCGGCGGCGGTCCTGGCCGCGCACCAGCCATCGTTCTCGGAGGAGCCGCACCTGCTGGCCCGCCTCCTGCCGCCCCACCCAGCACAGGTCCCGGCGCTGCCGCAGCTCCCGGTACTCCTGGCGCGCGCGGTCCCGGCAGACCTGGTGGACCCAGAGGCTTTAATTTCAGCGCCTTCGAGCACCAATTGCTCGATGAGATAATCCCCTACGTCGATGCGAACTTCCGCACAATTGCAGACCAGCCGCATCGGGCCATGGCAGGGCTGTCGATGGGTGGAATGCAGACACGGACCATTGCGATGGCCCATCTTGATAAGTTCTCTTATATCGGCATCTTCAGCGGCGGCAGTATCGCTCCGGCGGACATCACCGACGCCGCCGGTTTCAAGAAGAAGGTAAAGCTCGTGTTTGTCAGCTACGGAGGGCGTGAAAACGGTGCCGCAGGCAAGACGGCCGTTGAATCGCTGAAGCAAGCCGGCATCAACAGCTTCTATTACGAATCGCCCATGACCGCTCATGAGTGGGAATCCTGGCGGCGCAGCCTCAATCAGTTCGCTCCGTTGCTGTTCCAGCAGAAATAACCGCCCTCTGGTGGCGATGTCTCGCGATGTTTCACCGAGGAGCGCTCCGCTCTAGCGTGGGGCTAAATCAGGGAAGGAAATTCGCATGCCTAGAGTAGGCCAGCTCCTGACCATGCCGTTGCTACTTTTCGGCATGGGAGTAGGCTCTGAAATCGCTGCGTTCGCGGCTTCAGGGGCCGACACGCAGGCAACGGACCAGACAGTCGCCACGAAGGCGCTGAAAATAGTGTCGGCAATTCACGGGTCCTGGGCGGAGATGCCGGCCAATATCGTGAGCGGGCGCATGAGCAGCGGCGCGCTGCTTGGGAATGGCAGCGTAGGTGTGGCCATTGGCGGGACCCCGGACAAGCAGCAGTTCTACATTGGCCGCGACGATTTCTGGAGCGTATTGCGCGGAAGCATCATGCCGATGGGCCAGCTTCAGTTGGCGATTCCTTCCTTCCAGGGTGGGACCTCGCATCTGAATGAAAATATCGGCCCGGCGGACGTTACGGGCAGCTTCGCCGCAGGCAAGAGCCAGCTCAAGACGCAATCGTGGGTCGCGGCTGGACAGAACACTCTTTTCATCCGGCTCGAGAACTTGGGACAGACTCCCTTGCCCGTCAGCGCCTCCATGCTTGATGGGTTTGGCCAGAAGAGCCGGGAGACGCTTGGCGGTATTACTCGGGATGTCTCGTGGCTGAAGGTTTCCCCGGAGATAGTCCGGGCGAGCATTGGCGGCCTACTGCCTCCGCCGCCCCGGCCAGCTCGCCCAGCCGGAGCGCCGGGTGGCCCAGGGCAGACGAACGCGCCAGTCCCAATCGATCTCCAGGTATCGGATGCGAGCATCCGGGCGGTTGAGGTTTTTGATAGCTACCGCACAGTGGGCACCGTTGCGCAGAAGCCTGTCTACCAATGGTCTGCACAGGATGTTCTGGCTGGCGGGGCTAAATCATCCACAGGATTTGCGTGCGGCGACATTATCATGCCGGAGCGGCGCTTTACGGTGCATGCGTCCATCCATCTTGACCAAGCGGATGGCAAGGGCGTCATCTTCAACTCACTGGTCGAACACAAATGGGTGCAACAAGCGCTCGATCCCACCGACCCGCTCGGCAATGCCCGCGGTCACGACGTTTCGCGGGCACAGGGTGGCGAGGCGGGCCTGCAGGTCTATCTCTCCCTGGGTAAACTAGCGGCGAATCTCAACGGGACAATCATTACGTCTTCGCGAGCGGTTCCTCTCGATCAATGGGTTAACGTAGAAGTTGCGTACGACGGTACCAAGATGGTGCTCCGGATTAACGGCTCGGACGCCGGCGAAACCAGCGCCTTTCCCACCGCGGCAGAGGTTATTGGGCCAAAGTTTCAGTGGATGGCAACGCATCCTGGCGGTTCAGGAATTCCGTTCGACGGCGTCGCCCCCGAGGGCGTTCTAGCAACGCGTGTTCTGGGCGCCAAGGTAACGAACGAGAATGGCGACATCCATTTCGAGATTCCGGCGGGCGGCCACGTCATCGTGGCGGTCGCTGCGCCCGATGACCGTGACAACGCCGCGTATTTCCGCTCGGCCCTCGCCGATCTACAGCAGGCGACAGAGGCCACAGTCGCCACCCTCCACGCGCGCCATGTCGCCTGGTGGCGGAACTTCTGGTCTCGGTCGTTCATTGAAATACCGGACAAGACCGTTCAATCGTGGTGGTATGGATCGCTTTATGTCCTGGCGTCCTGCAGTAAGCACGGCAATGTTGCGCCGGGACTATGGGGCAACTGGATCACCTCTACAAACCCAGGCTGGCAGGGAGATTACACGCTGGACTATAACTACCAGGCACCCTTCTGGGCCGCGTTTCCGACCAATCATGTCGATCTTGCCGATCCGTACGACGCGCCGATACTGGACTGGATGCAGCGCGGTCGCGGACTGGCAAAGGAGCTAAACTCGCAGGGGCTGTTGTATTACACTCACCTCGCTCCGTCGCCCGGCTGGAGCGCCGATAACTTCCGGGCACTGGACCAGAAGAGCGATGCCTTGTTTGCGGCGGTGAACTGCATCCAGCGCTGGCGCTATACGCGCGATACAGCCTACGCGAAAAAAGTATGGCCGTTCCTGGTCGGCGTTGCCGATTTCTGGGACCACGATCTGAAGCTGGTCGATGGCCGGTATGTCGATACCAACGACGCTGAAGATGAACATCTATGGGGGCCGTCGGACGACCTAAACCCGGCCACGGTCATCGGCTTCCTGCATATGCTCTACCCGGCGCTGCTCGACATGAGCAATCAATTGGATACCGGCAAGGAGATGCGCGCGACGTGGAGCAACACCCTGTCGCATCTGAGCCCTCTGCCGCTTGCTCCCGCCAGCAGCGTGGCGGCGATCCGCGAGGCTGTCGGCAAACCGATCCCCGCCGACAAGATGGTGATCCTTGAGAGCGAGAAGGGGATGCAGTGGGTAACCATCAACCGGGGCGACCGTTTTTCCGACAATCCACCGGTTGTAATCCAGGGTTCTTCCGCCGGCATGAATTCGCTACAGGCTGTATTTCCGGCATGGAATGTCGGGATTGAGAGCATCCCGGAACTGCGGCAGGCCGCGGTGAACACCGTCGACTACACGCGTCTGTGGTACGACTCGAACAATACGTCGAACTTCTATCCGGCTGCTGCCGACGCGGGCTACGATCCCGATTCCATCCTCAACCATATGCGGCTGATGGTGACCAATATCGGGTATCCCAGTTTTGCCTACAAGTTCGGCGCGGGTGGGGTGGAGAACGAAGCGACCGTCCCCACCACGATCGCCGGCATGCTATTGCAGAGCTACCAGAAAAATATCCACGTATTCGTCAATTGGCCGAAGAATCAGGATGCGTCGTTCGGAGATCTGTTGGCAGTGGGAGATTTTCTGGTTTCCAGTAGTATGTCGGGGGGGAAGGTTGAAAATGTGCGCATTACCAGCCAGATCGGTGGCGTCTGCAATCTCGCAAACCCGTGGGGACCCGATAAGACGGTGCAGCTGCGGGTCGCAGGCAAGCCAAACAAGGTGTTGCATGGAGCGGTATTAGCCGTCCCGACGGTGCCGGGAGAAACGCTGCAGTTCACGCCGTCTGCGGAGTGATGTCGAATTCTAGGAATTAAGGGAATGGATGGTGACTAATTGAACATACGACAGAATCTCCTGGCATCTCTTGCGTTGTGGATGGCGAGTGGTGTAGCCCTGCATGCGGTCACTGTCACGGCAGAACCGTGGGGAAAGGACCAAACCGGAAATGCCGTGGATCTGTACACACTGAAAGACACAAACTTTGAGGTGCAGTTGACCACCTACGGCGCGCGGATCGTGAGCATACGCGTGCCCGATAAGACTGGACAGATGAGCAGCGTAGTCCTGGGGTCCCCTACCCTGGATAGTTACCTTCAAGGGCGCATCCCATTCGTGGGGGCCACCATAGGCCGATTTGCAAATCGGATTGCCGGCGGCGAGTTTAAGTTGGATGGAAAGACTTACGAAACTCCCAAGAATAATGGAAGCAATACATTGCACGGTGGGACGTTGGGCTTTGACAGGAAGGTTTGGCTTGCCAAACCGTCTAAAGACGGCGTGGTCATGACGCTTGTTTCTCCCGACGGCGACATGGGCTTTCCGGGTAACCTGAGCGTGTCGGTCGCCTTTGAGCTGCGGCGGGAACACGGCGCGCCTGCACTCACCATCGTGTATACAGCCAAGACGGATCACGAAACGGTTATCAACTTAACGAACCACTCCTACTTCAATCTTTCGAATGACCCCTCGACGCCGGTCTTCGACGATATAGCTCGCATCGACGCCGACAAGTACACGCCTCTGGATGCGAAGCAGATCCCGACGGGGACGATCGAACCGGTAGAAGGTACGCCGCTCGACTTCCGGGAGGCGCACCCGATCGGCAAATCGATTCCCGTCCGCGGGTATGACCATAGTTTCGTTCTGCGCGAGCACAAAGCTTCCGTGGCGGTTGCCGAGGTGAGCGACCCAGTGAGCGGACGCGACGTTCAAGTCTTTACAGATCAGCCCGGCCTGCAGTTTTATGTTCCGAAGTCTCCCGCCCCCCCGCCAAATTCGAATATGCCTGCGCGCCGTGGCACCGCGGCCTTCTGCCTGGAGACCCAACACTTCCCTGACTCCCCGAATCAGCCCAGCTTCCCGACTACTACGCTGATGCCGGGTTCTACGTTCCACTCCACTACGACGTATGTATTCAGTGTCAAGCGAAACTAGCCGAGCCGGTGAAGGCATCAGCTTAGTCAGCGAGCCTTAGCCGCCGGTTAATGCTGTGATTTATCCCAACGAGCGATGCTGCTATTTAGGCAGCGTCTTCGAGTCTTTCACTTCGAACGTTCCGGTAACCGACGGGGCGCCGGTGTTGGGCTGACCACCACCCACCGAGACCGAGTACCTGCCTGCCGCAATGATCGGCTCGCCTGCTTCGTTAACCACGCTCAGGTCGCGGTCCTTGAGTTCGAATCGGACTTTCTGGGATTTACCCGGAGCCAGATTCAAGCGCTTGAAACCACGCAGCGCTCGCAGAGGTGCTCCCGGCACTTGCGGGAAGGAAAGGTAAAGCTGCGCGACTTCATCGCCACTGAGCTTTCCTGTGTTTGTGACCGTCACCTCCGCTACCAGCGGATCGTCGGCACGGATCGCGCTCTTCGGGAGCGTCAGGTTGCTATACGAGAATGTCGTATAGCTGAGGCCGTCGCCGAACTGATAGAGGGGCTTGCCGGTGAAGTAGCGGTAAGTACGGCCCTTCATGGCGTAGTCGGTGAATGACGGCAGCTGATCGGTGCTCCGGTAGAAGGTCACGGGGAGACGACCGGAAGGATTGTTAGCGCCTGCCAGAGTCTCGGCAATCGCGGTGCCAGCTTCCTCGCCACCGTACCAGGCGGACAGCACAGCGGAGGCACCCGCGGCGGCCGAATTGACTGCCACCGCGCTGCCGCTGGTGAGAACGACAACCACTGGCTTGCCGGTGGCGAGCATTGTCTTCACCAAGGTTTCCTGCGACTCGGGCAGTTCAATGGCGGCGCGGTCATGGCCTTCGCCTTCCTGGGTTCCATTCAACCCAACGAAGACAAGCGCGACGTCAGAGTCTTTCGCTGTCTTCTCTGCTTCCGCGAGCATGACCGCAGCCGGAGGAAGCCAATCGAGTTCGGCGCCGCCATCCCTCCCCTTCTGCTGATATTCCACCCGCACGGCGTAACTGCGACCACCCTCCAGTCGAACAGGCGGCGGACCGCCACGGCGTCCTCCCGGGCCTGGCGCTTGTCCCTGTCCCGGACCTAGTCCGGCCGGCCGGGCACCCGCCGGGCCACTGGGGTTCACTTCCTTGTCGTCAAGGTACAGCTTGACCTTGCCGTCGCGGTTCCACTGGCCGGTGCGCGCCAGGAGGACGTAGTCGCCTGTGCCCGGCGGAACAAATGTTCCGGTCCAACGAATGGAGTAGTTGTCACCATGAACTGCCGCAACAATGGCAGGTTCTTCCATGTTTGCGTCGAAGTATACCCGCGGTTCTGCGCGGCGGAGCTTCGGCTCGCCGGCGAAATCCGGGTTGTCAAAATACTCCGCGAGCAGTCCCGACCCCTTTCCGTCCGGCGGAGTGAGAAAGCTCGACGAGACCAGCGTGTTCGTGGTTGCCGTATAGGTCGCGCCGAGAGCGAACTGCACCTTCGACTTCGGAAACTGCTTCACAATTCCTTCCAGCGGAGTGACCTGCTTCGAAGAGATGCCGTTGTAGTTGCCGAGCAACGCAACCGGATCGTCGGCGGAGGGGCCGATGACCGCGATCCTGCCGAGCGAGGTCTTCAATGGCAGAATCCCGTTCTGATTCTTCAGGAGGACAATTGCTTCCCGCTCCGCGTTGAGCGCCAGTTGCCGGTGTTGGGCGGAGTCGTTTTCGGAGTACGAAATTTTGGAATAAGGAACGCTCTCCGGAGGATCGAACATGCCCAGACGGAATCGTGCGACAAATAGACGCTCGGCTGAGCGAGTGATCTCAGCTTCAGTGATATGGCCTGCTGCCACCTCTGCGACGAGGCTGCGATACTCTCCGCCACAGGTGAGATCCGTGCCTGCCTTAACAGCATCCACGGCCGCGGCACCCTCAGTGGCGACATACTTGTGGCTCCGGTAGATGTCGCCGACCGCTCCGCAATCGCTTACGACGTAGCCCTTGAAGCCCCACTCTTCTCTAAGCCGTTTTTCCAGCAGGTCGTCGCTGGCGCAGCCTGGCGTGCCGTTGACCGAGTTGTAGACGCACATCACGGAGTCCGCCTTACCCTCGACCACGGCAGCTCGAAAAGCGGGCAAGTAAGTGCTCTGCAGGTCGGACTCGCTGACGTTTGCGTCGAACGTATGGCGCAGGGGTTCGGGGCCGCTATGTACTGCGTAGTGCTTTGGAGTGGCGACCACTTTCAGGTAGTGGGGATCGTTCCCCTGCAAACCAGTGACAAAGGCCACTCCCATGCGGCTGGTAAGGTATGGGTCTTCCCCATAGGTCTCCTGGCCGCGTCCCCAGCGGGGATCGCGAAAGATGTTCAGATTAGGCGACCAGTAGGTCAGTCCAGCGACTCGTCCGGGAGAGTTGCCTGCCGGGGTCTCCGGGATGGGGTCGTGGCGCAGCGCTTCATGGTATTTGGCGCGCGCTTCGGTAGAGATTGCATCGGCGATGCGATGCACCAGGTCGATGTCCCACGTAGAGCCGAGAGCTATGGGCTCGGGGAACACCGTGGCCCGTCCGGTCGCTACACCGTGTAGCGCCTCGTTCCACCAGTTGTAAACCGGCACGCCTAGGCGCGGGATCGCGGGAGCGCTGTTTTGCATCTGCAGCAGCTTCTCTTCAAGCGTCATGCGGGAGACCAGGTCCGCTGCGCGCTGTTCCGGAGGCAACTTCTGATCTTGATAAGGAGCATTGCCCGGCTGCTGTCCGAATGCGTCTGAGCTAACGAATGGGCTAAGCAGCAAAATCGACGCGATCGCGAACCAGATGGGTTTCAATGAAGAGCTCCTGTGTCAATGATTTAGAGGGTTGGTTACAGTCCATTTCTATTTTAGGTCAATCTTCACGTTCCAATGCTTCGCTATGGCCAAGAGTTCGTCCCGAGTAAGGTAGGTGACTGCCCCATGTTTGGGGCTGGTGAAGTTCGTGGTCTTCATCACCCCCTCATTAAAGTGGCCGAGGTTCTTGTAGGTGACGAAGTCCGTGGTTTCGCTGAAGCCCATGTTGCTCGGGCGGGCGCCATAGACGTCATACATCAGCACGTAGGTATTGGTCCCGAGGCGCTTGAAGATAGTGGGAGCTTCCGTGGCCACGGTCTCCGGATCGATGCGTTGCGGTTGGAGTTGATACCCACTGTCGATCCTGGTGGAGACACCATGCCGTACCTTCGCGTCCGACACGTAGTAGAGCTGATATTTATCGCCTACCTTCGTGATGTCGCCGTCCGCGCCGTCTATCCTGGCGAGCAATTCGGGTTTGGTCTCGAGCTTGGTAAATGCAGGATCAGCATATGCGTAGTAGAGGTCGCTGCCCTTCGTACCGTAACGCATGGTGAAGTAGACCATCATCTTGCGCTTCTGCCGGTCATAGATTGACTCAGGCGCCCACGCAGTGGAGATGTCGCCGAGGTCGGGAAAGGCCTTATCCACTCGGAAATCCGAGTGCGTCCAGTGAATCAGGTCCCAGGACTTCATCATGACCAAGGCGCGGTTGTTTCCCCATCCATACTTTTCGACGGGACGTTCCCACTGGGTGGTCCGAAAACCGGCGCGCTGGCCGAAGATGTGGAGGTCCGTCATCACCAGGTAAAAGGCTCCATCCGGTCCGCGGGTAATGTGCGGGTCGCGCACGCCTTTCTGCTCGGCTAACAGGGTTCCATCGAAGACCGGCTGGCCATCGTTGATGTCCGTGAACGTATACCCATCTGGGCTGATGGCGAAGTATGCCGACTGGGTCTGATCTTTAAAATAGACAAGCAGGTAACCCGCATAATCGTTTTCACCGAACTTGCGAGCGTCTTTGGGCCTCTCAAGAGATGGCACGAGAACGATCCCGGTCGGCCTCGTTGGAACTGTGGACTGCACCTGCGCACGCGGCGCCTCGGCAGCTGTTGCTGCCCCCTGCCCAACTGCCCGCCCATAGGCTTGCTGAGAATGAGCGAGCGATGCGGGCAGGCAGCAGAGGCAGAACAATACAGGGACCGTCTTCATGAAATGTTCTCCGTCCTTCCGAACTTGCAACGCCACCAGAGCGCGACACGAGGCCTACTCCCCAGGGCCTGGGATGAGTTAAGGGGCGGCGCCGTCACCAGGCGCCCGATCGAGTAGCGAACTTCTCACCAAAGGCTACATACTTGTCCGCCTCATCGAAGGTGTACTTATCCGTCTCCGGGTGTACGGACTGCCACTTCAGGGCGTTCTCCGGGCTGATCTGGTTGAACTGCGACTCGATGATGGGGTCGGTGAGTGAATCGCGGTCCTCGAACTGCGCCGTGTTCAGAGCTGCGCCGATGCGAAACAATCCCTTGTAAGCATCCTTGAGGGTGGGCACGGCGGGCGTGGTCTGGCCTTGTGCGATTGCGGTTGCCAGCAGTACTGCAAATGCGAGAGGTTTCATCGGACGGCACTCCTGCTGCGCAAACTTTTGTCGAACTGAGGCGGTATGACATTCCAAATTAGTAAGGCCGTACCGTGTCCGTCATTCCGGGCCAGGTATCGGTGCGGAAGGGAGAGGCGGGCAGACCCGCTCCGTTGAACAGGGTTGCCGGGGGATTATTTTGCCAGGCATAGCGGACCTGTTTCGGCTCCGGCACCTCGGGTGAAGAGACGACAATGGTGTCGCCCACGATCTTCCCGTTGGCCCAGGCCCACTTCTTATCCGCTCCAGCGATCTGGAACTGCTCCAGCTCCCCGCCCTTGGCGACCAGACCGCCATCGGTGTGCGAGAAATGCAAGCGGATGGAGCCGTGACGACGATCGACCTTGGAGAGGGTGGGCCCTTCGAACACGACTTTCTTGCCGTAGTAGTTGGCCAACGCGCAGAGTCCGAGGCGGTCGCCGGCGGGGATTTTCTCCGTCGGGTGAATGTTGTCCGGGTCACCGGTGTCGATGGTGACTGCAAGGCAGGAGTTATGCACGTGCGTCGCGGTTAGCGCCTGCGCTTCCCGCATCTCTGCCCACTCGGCGTCAACCGGCGTGGCGCTGCGTTGCATATATGCCGGCAGACTGACGATATAAAAAGGAAAGTCGCCTTGTCCGAAAGCACTTCGCCAGTCGGCGATCATGGCTGGAAGGACTTTGCGGTACTCGTACGAGCGCGGAGAGTTTTCCTCGCCCTGGTACCAGATGGCGCCAGTAATCGCCAACGGAGTCAGGGGCGCCACCATGCCGTTGTAGAGCACCCCCGGCATGACAGGCCAGTTCTGATAGCCAATCGGCAACGGATGCGGAGGACGTGCGTCCACGCTCACCTTGCCTTGCCATGTCCCAGCAAGAGCGATAGTGGTCTTGTCCCCGAGTACGAGCTTGAGATCTTCCGGCTTGCTGAGGAAGCCGCCGTCCGGTTTGACCTTCAGATCGCGGATTGTGATGATGTTCTTCCCCGGTTTCAACAAGCCCGGGCGCATCCGATAGACGCGCGGATTCTCAACCCATGAGCTTCCACCGACTGATGTCCCGTTGACGTAGACCGTGTCCATCCGCTCGATGATGCCCAGGTACATGATTGCCATTCCGGCTGGAAGCGGATCCGGCAGGACAACCTCCTTCCGGAAATAAGCGAGTGCCGGAGTGTCGGGCACACCCAGTTCGGCGAACCCGCCGGGAATCGTAACGGGCTTCCAGCTTGAAGCATCGAGGTCAGGAGAGGCCCAGTTCCCTTTCATGCCGATGTCGTAATCGTCATACCAATGGTTAACGTAGTTGCCGTATTCCGGCGTGCCGGCTGCGATCTGCTTCCGCACCTCCGCCAGAGGTAGGTCGAAATCCTTGAGCTTTTCCAGGGCTGCGGCGCTGGTCCATGACTCGGCGGGAGTTCCGCCGACCGCATCGACGATCAGGCCGATCGGGACATGGATCTCGCTCTGCACCTTGCGCGCGAAGTAGTAGGCCACAGCGGAGACGCCCGACGCGGTTTCAGGCGAGACCACCCGCCATGAACCCCGGGGTACATCCAGGGGATGGTATGCCGCACCGCCGCCAACCGTGAAGAAGCGGATCTCCGGGTAGTTGGCGGCCTTGACTTCATCCGGTCCATTTTTTGCCTGCCGCAGCGCGAACTGCATGTTGGATTGGCCGCCGCATAGCCATACGTCGCCGACCATCACATTATGGAGTTCAGCAGTCTGGTGCCCAGTGATCTTGACGGTGTAGGGTCCGCCTGCCGGAGGCGGATCGATCTTCACTTGCCAGCGGTGGTCGGAACCGGTCACGGCGGAGGCCGTCTTATCCGCGATCTCCACCTTGATGGTGTCGCCTGGATCGGACCAGCCCCAGATGGCGTCCGGCTTGCCCCGCTGCAGCACCATATTGTCACCGAAGATCGGGCTGACGAGCGGAAGCGGTTTCGGTGCCGTATCTCGCGGTCGCTGGGCAAGCGCGCCGTAAGTGGGGACCAGCAGCAGTCCTACAAGAGCCTGAACGAATTTGTTGCGAATCATCTGCTTGGTCCTTTTCCGCCAAACCCAAGGGCAGCTTGGTCTTGAAATGCCTGGGCGCCGCGGATAAATTTCGCGATACTCAAAGCCATTGATTCGCCAAACTACTGCTTGCAGTGCGCTTGAAAGCAGAGATTTTGATCGAAAAACTTCATGACATGGTTCTGGAAGCGGTCGGCCACCGCGCTGGTGTGAGTCCCAGGATAAATCTCAAAGCCATTGACGATCCCGTAGTTCGTCAAAATATCGTGCAGCTTGCCGGCATCAACTTTCAGCCCATCCTTGTCCCCTACATCCATCGAGATTGCATGATATTGCTTAAGGTTTCCGATGTATTGATCGACGAATGCCAAGGGAGCGTTGGCCGCCCACCGGGCGAGAACGTCCGGCTGCGACACGCCATCTTTGGTGGGCAGGTCGAGATAAAGCGGCGGGTTCTTAGGATCGGGCGACCACGCGGCGGCGGAGGCAAGCTGGGCCTGGACGCCAAACGGCAGCTTGGCGATGTCCTCGGGCGTCTTGGCATCGGCGATGGCCTTTTCCAGCGAGGAGTTGCCAGGGCCGCCGCCCCCACGGGCAGACATGCAACATGGGCTCATGATGTACAAACTGCCGAAGACATCGGGATGCTTCATCCCGATCCGGCTCGCTCCGTACCCGCCCATGGAGTGACCCACCAATCCGCGACTCGATCTCTCGGGGATCGTCCGGTAATGGGCATCAATATACGCAACTACATCGTGTGCTATGAACTTTTCGAAGTCTCCGGTCGTCACTGAGCTGGAATACATCGACCCGTTATGCACAGTCTTTGAGTCCGGCAACACAACGATCATCTCCTTGTCGCCCAGGGCAAATGCGCCTTCAATGGTTTGGGGCACGTGAATTTCTTTCGACCACTGCTCGGCGCCGATGGAGTAACCGTGGAGCGCATAGACAACCGGGTACCGCTTGGACTTAGAGGTCGCGTAACCTGGAGGAAGAAAGACGAGGACATCGCGATCGACAGCATTCCCTTCGAGATTGCCCTCAAGGGCGGCGCCATGCACCTTGATGTGCTCGACAGTGACTGGCTTTGCGCCCGGAACGACTGGAGGCACCTCCGTGGTCGCCTGTGCGCCAAGTGCGGCAGCGCATGCGATCGCCATCACTCCCAGTCCGCCTGCCCTCAACCATTTCACTAATTTCATAAGATTTCCTTTCAAAGGGGTCTGCCCGGTAGTGAATCGTCTTTGCCAGCTAAAATCAATTCTCAAGATAGGACGGGATAATGTTGCGGTGTCGAACTTTGTAGATATTTAAGGCCGCTTTTTCGGTCGCCTGCATTGGGGACTGCTACCGCAAATTCCTGAGTCTAAACTTCGCATCCCTTATACCTCAGCAAACGTTTGCTTGCCAATCGTTTTCGTCCGCAAGCAAATAGGTCTGGAAGTTAATGGGCCTGCTAATAGCCTTTACTGTTGCAGCCGCTAGCACCGTGTCCATCGTCAACACTCCCGGTTGTGCAGGCGAATGAGAGCGTTCTTTGAGTTTTGTGCCTCATTTAGAACGCATGGAAAGATCACGAAACCAAGCTAACGCTCGTCACGCGGAGGAACGATCCGGCTTCGTATCGCCGCTCACAGTCAGCTTCGAGGGCAACGGGCCATTTGCGCTGGCGACTTGACTATCCAAGGTCGTACCACTTCACTTGTATTCACTGTGTCTTCCTGACTTGACAGTCTATTCCGGCGCGAGTTCTAATCGCCGCGTTCATTAAGCATACGTTTTCTTTGACACCAACACTTGAGATGATGCACACGGCAACGCAACACTGGCCATCGCTCAAAACATACGTATGTGCATAAAGTACAGGAGATGAATTATTTATGTCGAACTCTCGGAATCGCATCCTGATGAACCGCCGCGATGCTTTGCGTTTTTCTGCGGCAGCCGGTTTGGCCGCGGCCGTCGGAGGTCCTGCGTTCGCTTCGGACAGCATCAAAACCGCCGCACATCAAGAGACCGGAAACTGTTCTACGCCTCGCACCGCCGTCGCTAATACGCAGTACGGCAAGGTTCGTGGCTTCGTCTCCGGAGGCGTCTTAACCTTCAAAGGAATTCCTTATGGACAGGACACGGGAGGCGCTAACCGCTGGCTTCCCGCCAAGGCCCCAAAGCCCTGGAGTAACGAGTATCCAGCGCTGATCTACGGCGCGAATTGCCCGCAGAGCCTGCATAACTTTACTGCGATCGAGCAGTCCTTCCTCCAGGACTGGGACGATGGCTATATGAGCGAAGACATGCTCAAGGTGAATGTTTGGACACCAGGCCTAACCGGGAAGCGGCCAGTCATGGTCTATTTTCACGGCGGCGGATTCAGCTTTGGATCGTCCTACGAACTGCCCTCGCATGAAGGCGCCCAAATGGCCCGCAATCACGATGTGGTTCAGGTCTCAGTCAACCACCGCCTCAATATTCTGGGATTTCTGGATGTCTCCGAGATCGGCGGATCCGCGTATCAGGATTCGGTCAATGTGGGCATGACCGATCTGGTGGCGTCGTTGCGGTGGGTCCGCGAAAATATCGCCAACTTCGGTGGCGACCCGGATACAGTGATGATCTACGGGCAATCCGGAGGCGGTTCCAAGGTGACATGCTTGATGGGAATGCCATCAGCGACAGGGCTGTTCCACCGTGCCTCGGTGCAATCTGGAGGAGGCGGTAACCCTCCGAGCGGTGAGCAGTCGAAGGAACTCTCCCGGCTGTTGATGTCCGAACTCGGACTCCCGCCCAATGACATCGCCTCCCTGCAGAAGATGGAGTGGTCAAAGCTGGTAGCAGCGGGAAATGCAGCGATCAACAAGGCGAACGGCGGCAATCGCACCTCGGCCGGGCCGGGTGGTCCGAGGCCTGCGCCAGGAGCCACGCCGCGCGTCGGTTGGGGGCCCACGATGGATGGCAAGGTTGTTACCGTGAGGTCGTTCTTCGATACGGCTCCTGAGATCTCGAAGAATGTCCCCATGTTGATCGGATCGGTGAGCGAAGAAGGCATGCGCTACAACTCAAATCCAACCGAAGCAGAGTGGCAGGCTACTCTCACTAGGCAGTACGGGGAGAGTAAAGCGACGGCATTGATCGCGGCCATGAAAAAGGCCCAGCCCGAAAAGAGTATCCGGACGCTGTCCTATGGCGTTCAGGGCTATGGCTCTCGCAACAATGTGCAGCGGATGGTGAAGATGAAGCACGACCTGGGAGCAGCGCCAGTTTATCAATACTGGTTCACCTGGCAATCGCCAATGTTGGAAGGCTCCGGAGCGTGGCACACCTCTGAACTCGCCTTCTGTTTCGATAACGCCAAACGATGCGAACAAGGAACCGGAAACACCCCCGAAGCGCAGGCGTTAGCTAAGAAGATGAGTACGGCCTGGGCAAACTTCGCGCGGACCGGGAACCCGAGCCAACCTGGACTTGCCTGGGCCCCCAGTGATCCAGCACGCTGTCAGACCATGGTTTTCGACAATAAATGCCGCATGGCCGATGATCCTGACGGTGGAGTCCGGAAGATCCTGCTGACTTAGAGAGGACACAGCACCGAATTTCAGTATCGATGCTCTGCCTTCCGTAACGAATTCCAGAAAAGCCGCGCTAAAACGCGGCTTTTCTGGGGGCGCAGGTGGATTGACGCACGGTGAGTTTTGTCTCGACCTTCAGATCCGCCCGCCGTTGTTTTCTTCCGTGCTCGAGATACAGCCGCAAAGTTTTAAAAGCTGCGTGAGCGAGTGCCTGACACGACATTCGGATTGTGGTGAGTGGAGGAATCATAAAGCGCGCGATGTGAATATCATCGAATCCTATGACAGAGATGTCTTCGGGGACTCTGAGCTTGGATTCAGCCGCCGCATGCAGGACGCCAATGGCCGTCATGTCGTTAGAGCACATCACCGCCGTCGGCAATCTTTTGCTTTGCAGTAGTTTACGCATGCCTGCCATTCCCCCTTCGAGGGTATGGTCGCCCTGAAATATATAAGACACGGGGATCTTTATATTGAATTCATTGAGGGCTTTTAGAAACGCTTCCTTGCGGGCTTCGGCGGAATGAAGCCCTGCGGGCCCGGCAATGAACGCGATGCGCCGATGCCCCAGCGAAACTAAATGCTGCACAGCTTCATGAATGCCGGCGTCGTAATCGACCCGGATGGCGCTCATTGCTCGTCCTCTGGGAGCGATGTCAATAAACACCAGGGGTATATTCTGGGCCGCAAGTCGATCGAGTAATGGCTCCTCAATGCCGAACGTCATGACTGCGACGCCTTCGACCTTTCTCTGGAGTATCCGATCAACGCAGATCTCCATGCGGCGGCTGTCGTAAGCCGTCGAACCGATAAGAATTTCGTAGTTCGAATCGATCGCTTCAGCTTCAAAGCTCTGGATCAGCTCGGGGAAAAATGGGTTGGTGATGTCAGAAATAATGACACCGATAAGGCGGCTACGGCCTGAGACCAACGCGCGTGCCTGAGTATTCGGGATATAGCCAAGTTGGGTGATTGCGTCCCAGACGCGGGCTGCATACTCATGATTGACCGTAAGAATGCCGTTGATCGTGCGAGAGACCGTAGCGATTGAGACGCCTGCAAGTTTCGCAACCGCACGCATGTCTACGCGTTCATGTCGACTGGACGTGTTCCTGGAGCGAGGGCGCATGTAGAGACAGTTTATAGGCTTTAAATTTGTCAGATAGGAAATGCGAAGTAGCACGCGAAGTATTTGCAATTGCATTGGCTCGTCAGTGCTCGCCTCGGTCAGATAACGGAGGTTGATCCCCGCTGCCAAGGTCATCACTGAAACACGGATTGCGGTCCTGAACACGGTTAGACCGATTGGAACTACGAGGCGTCCGGCAAAGCACCAGCATTTGGCTGCATTTGACGTACCTGATGAGTTGACGCGCTCGGAGTACGTTCTGCTGCCTTACTATCCACCTCGACTGCGTACGTGGACAGTAAGGGGTCTAAAAACATATAAATCATTGGAAATAACCTGTATTATTTCCGCTTTAGGGAACCTGACGTTCTGCCACTGAACTACTGCCGCTTTAGCGTTCACTATACCTGCTCCGTCAGGCCCTCCGCAGTGTGCAGAGGATTCTCAGGTCGCGCACATTGTTGCCCGTCGGGCCTGTCAGAATTGCATCCCCAAGCCGCTCGAAGAACGAAAAGCTGTCGAAATCTTCGAGCGCTGAGGCAGAGGACAGGCCCAGGGATTCGGCTCGGGAGATCGTCGTCGCATCGACCACCGCACCCGCGGCCGGACTGTTCCCATCCATCCCGTCCGAGCCCGCGCTGAGCACGGCGACATTCTCCGAAGTTCCCTGCAACTGCGTCGCGCAGTAGAGCGCGAACTGTTGATTGCGGCCTCCGATTCCGCCACTCTCGCGAACTTTGACGGAAAGTTCTCCGCCCGAAAGCAGACATACGCGCTCATGGTTCACAGAGAGTTGGCGAAGGCGATCGATCAGATAGTTGGCGGCGCGGCGATACTCCCACTCGTCGCAGGTGTTGTCCAGCACCACATGGAATCCCTGCGCGGCGCAGATCTGCTTTGCAGCATCAAGCATGGTATCGCTGGATAAGAGGCATCGCCATTGCGCCTTACGGAAGCAAGCATCCTGCGCCTTCGGAGTTTCGAGTAGCTCTGCGTTGGCGAAATACTCGCGGACGCGAAGCGGAAGATTGTGCGCCAGACTTCCCTGCTCCAGAATGCGGCGGCAGTCCTCGCGTGTGCTCGAATCGGGCAACGACGGGCCGGAACCGATTACGTCCAGCTTGTCCGCGGGAACATCCGAGACGAGGAGAGTGCATTGGGTAGCTTGCCCTGCGAGTGCAGCCAGACGTCCACCTTTCACCGCTGAGAAGTGCTTTCGCAAGGCGTTCATCTCTGCGATGTTCAGGCCGGAGTGCACGAGAGCGCGGTGGAAGCCGGCCGTCTCCTCTACGGTGATGCTTTCGTCGAGGGGAAGCTCCATCATGGCGGAGGAGCCTCCGCTGACCAGGAACACAACGAGGTCCTCCGCGCGAAGACCGGAGAGCAACTCGACTGCTCGAAGGGCGGCGGTGCGCGATTGCCGATCGGGGATTGGATGGCCGCCACGGATCAATTCGACGCCTTCCGGCAATGGGGATGAATCGCCAGAGGTTATCGCAAGAGTCTGCAGAGAGTCGCTGGATACTCCGGCAGATCGTACATGGCGTACCACGACTTCGATGGCCGGCAATGCAGCCTTCCCAATCGACAGGATGACGATACGGCGATAGCTCGCAAGATCGTACGTCACGTCTGCGAGGAGAAGGATCGATCCGTCGTGGTGGATCGCCCGTTCGAAGCAATCGGAAACGCGAATCCGCGCTATGGTTCCAGCGTAGATTTGGCGCAGCATTCGCCGCAGGTCACTTTGCGGTACAACTGCATCCAGCAATGCCATCGTGGCTCGCTTCAGGCGTTAGTGAGACGGGTTAGAAGGTCTTGAGGAATTCGATGAGCGCGCGCTTATCGTCGTCGCTCAGGCCCGGTTCCTGAAAGAAAGAAGACGTGCCAAAGTAATGGCCCCGGTTGACGACGTAGTCAGGACATTTGCTCAACTGAAGAAGTCCCGGGACAAGATTGGCGAACACTTTATCTGCGTCCTCATCGGTGGCATTCTTCGGAAGGGCTTCCAGATCGTGTTTCATCTTCAGCAGAAGCTTCAGGACTTGCTCCTGGTGCTTCAACTTGTCCAACGGATTGGACGACTCTCCCAACAGGTCCAGGTTTGCCAACAGATCGACGGGCATGCCCTTGGGCACGGGGCCGAGCACCACAGAGTCGTCTTTGACGAGCCATGGAACCAGTCGCTGCCCGACCCCCAGCAGAGGCCGCAGATTGTCCGGGACGTATCCGGGCGCAATGCGGATATAGCTCGTCTCGGTGGTGCGATCGATAACGCCGGGGATCTTGTCGCCGAGCACGGGGTCCTTATCGCGCTTTTCGGGCCAGAGCATCTTCTCGATCGAATCCTGGAACGAACCCATGCGCGCCGCGACCGATGGACTGGGGTCAAACTTGCCTACGCTGTTGTTCAAAAGATAAGGCGCGGTCGACCAGACGCTGATGAGCGAGGGAGGGCGCGTATACCCGCGACCGCCCGCAGGCATCGTGTACTGTCTTGGAGCGCCGGTGAAGGGATCATATACGGTGATGTTTCCGACCGACGGAAGGTCCTTATAGGTCTGAGAAGAGAAGTTGTCCCAGACGTTTCCCGCGATCGCATTTGTGGCCAACGGACTGCAAGCATTGGTTTCAAGCAGGCTGACCGGGACGCGCTGATCGGTTGAGAGATAGTTGTCCATAAGAAAGTCCGGCTGCAGGACGATCGTCCGCATCTTCGACTTGAAGTCTTCCGTCTTCGTCCACTCCCAGTACTTGTTCCAGCAATCCATGTAATTCTTGCTGGAACACTCGCCGGGATCGAGTCCGGCGGCTGGAGTGGGAATTTTGCTGGAGTGGCAGCGGGCGCAACGCTCGGCAAAGACGATCTTGCCGCGCTGCATTTTGGCGGCGTCCTTCGTCAGGTAAGCTTCGCCTCCCGGCGCGTCTTTGAGCGGATGACCGCCGGAATCTTTGAGCAGGAACAACGCCAGGTCGGGAGTCTGCTGCTGTGTGGCCTCCCAGTATCCTGAGTTCTTGTTGGCCACGGAGATCTGGATCGGCGTGATGGGCTGCCCTCCGACCAGAGGCCGGAAGTGCAGCAGCCACTCTTCGCTGAAGAGGCCGATGTTCAGGTAGACGCGGTTCAGCGCTCCAAGAACTCCTACCGAGTCCGCTCCATCCTTCAGGACCCGTGGCGTCTCGACGGTGTTTGGGGGCTGGAAGAACTCGGTCAGCGGACCTGCGTGGACATAGTCATTCAGCTGTTTGTTGTTTACGCCTCCGCCCGCGAGCGTCTCAGTGCCAAGGCGCTTGGCGATCGCCATGCGCGCGGGCAAGCCGTAAAACGCATTCATGGTGCGTGGGTTATTGATGTTGTCGGACGATACCAGCGAAGTATCCAGAGTGCCTGGCCGTGAGGTGTGGAAGAGCTGAACCGGGAAGTTGCTGCTGTCCGACTGCCACGAGAAGATGCGGTCGATCCAGAAGTATTGCGCACCGACGACAGAACTCAGGTTCTCCCACTTCGGATTCTCGGGGTCAGCCGGTGGCTTCACCGGGCTGGGACCTACGTGGCAAAAGGCGCACGACATGCCGACCCGGTAGGGCTTGATCAGATTCTTATCGTTATAGTAGGTCGGGTCATCGTAGTACCTCTTCGAATCCCACTTTTTGGCGGCGGCCTCATCGAAGTCCGGGTTAGGAAACAGGCGAAGCCCAACGATGCCGGTGGCGTATCCATAAAAGGAGCCAACGGGAATATTCTTGCCGCGGGCGCCGATTTTGACCCCAGGGTACTTGGTCTCATCCTCGAAGGGATCGGGTGGACAGGAAGCATCCCGCGTGTCCAGCCACAGTCCATATCGGTTTGGATCGGGGCCGGTCGCCTGACGAAAGCACGGCTCATTCACGAGTCCGAGATAGGTCCAGCGGTTGCCACGGCTGGCCTTCAATCCCGGATAGGACGAAAGCGTCTTCAGAAAATCGAGGTTGCCAATGCTGGTTTTGGAGATGGTGTCCCACAGTTTGTCATCACCGCCGGTCCATGTGAGCCACATGTTGCGGCCCTTGATTTCGTCAGCGGTCAGAGCAATACCGCCGTCCATGTCGTGGTAATAATCTTCGCCAGCCGCGGGAAAGGAGGAGCCAGGACGCCCAGCGGCGCGCGCTTCGTCCAGGACGCTTCCGGGGGCTGGGCCTTTGTTGCAGCCGATCAGGCACACCGCAAGGATGAATCCGCAAAAAGTAATGGAGCCGCTTCTCGTGTGCTTCATGAGGCCCTTCCTTACGGGTATGGATGTGTTGTCTTTATCTTGGAAACTGTCGAACACGCATCCCGCGAGCAGCCATGATCGTGATCCAGAATTGTAACGCCTTGTATTCTGACTTTGTGGAAATATCGAATCCCAAAAGCACTGGCGGACCGGCGTGACAGCGAACGAAACAGCCAGGATCGATTGCGAGTATATCGTCGTAGGCTCCGGCGCCGGAGGGGGCACGGTGGCGGCACGCCTTGCCGAGGCAGGACACACCGTGATGCTGCTCGAGGCAGGCGGCGATCCCAGAAAGCTAAGTGGCGGTGATGCGGTCAACCCCGACGTGGATCGCTTGCCTTACGACTATGACGTTCCCTGCTTCCATGCCTTCAGCTCAGAAAATGAGGCCATGAAATGGGACTTCTTTGTCCGCCACTACGGCAACGATCAGTTACAGCGCCAGGACCCGAACTATCGTGAGCAATGGAACGGCCAGCACGTCGATGGCGTGCTCTATCCTCGGGCCGGGACGCTTGGAGGATGCACCGCGCACAATGCCATGATTCTGGTCTATCCGCACGATGCGGACTGGGACGGCATTGCGGCGTTAACCGGGGATGCCTCCTGGAACTCCAGCAAGATGCGAGGCTACTTCGAGCGCCTGGAGAATTGTCACCATCGCTGGCCGTATCGTTGGCTGGCGAAGCTCGGCATCAACCCTACGCGGCATGGCTTCAAGGGATGGCTGCAGACCGAGAAGGCAATCCCCATGGTGTCGGTAGACAACCGCGATTTGCTGAAGACGCTCTTCGAATGTGCTGTGGCAGCGATCGAAGACATTGGGCATGTCGTCGAGCGCGCCCGGTGGCTGGTAGAGAGCCAGCTCGACCCGAACGACTGGCGTGCGGTGCAACAGAACTCCTTTGGCATTCGCTATACCCCTCTGACCACGCGAAACCATGCGCGCATCGGTACGCGAGAGCGCGTTTTGGATGTCTCGGAAAAACATCCTGACCGGTTGAAGATTGTGCTGAATGCGCTCGTCACGCGGGTGCTCCTCGATGAACATCAAAGAGCGATCGGTGTGGAATACCTGAGCGGCGAGCGGCTGTATCGTGCTCACGCGAGGCCGAGCGACGATGCGGCAGAGACTCATCAACTTTATGCTTCGCGAGAGGTAATTCTCGCGGGAGGCGCCTTCAATACACCGCAACTGCTGATGCTCTCAGGGATTGGACCGGCTGCGGAGTTGGAGCGTGTCGGAATCGCCGTCAAAGTAGACCTGCCGGGCGTCGGCAAAAACTTGCAGGACCGCTATGAAGTCGGCGTGGTGAATCGAATGAACTTCGATGAATGGCATATCTTCAAAGGCGCAAAGTTCGATGCGAGCGATCCACAGTTTCACGAGTGGAAGACGCAGCGAAAAGGCCCGTACATCACGAATGCAGCGGTGCTTTCGATGTTCAAACGGTCTGCGCCCGAGCGGCCTCTGCCGGACCTTTTTTGTGTGGCTTTTCTGGGGCGGTTTCAAGGATATTTTCCGACTTACTCCAAGGTATTCGCGGACGATCTCAACTACCTGACGTGGGCTGTCCTGAAAGCGCATACGAACAACCGGGCGGGCGAAGTGACTCTCCGTTCGAGCGATCCTCGCGATATGCCGCAGGTGAATTTTCGCTACTTCGAAGAAGGCACGCCGGACGGTGGAGAGGATCTCGACTCAGTGGTCGACGGCATTCGCTTCGTGCGCCGGCTGACGGCAAAGCTCAAGCAACAAGGGATCATCGCCGAGGAGACGCTGCCCGGCGAGCAGGTGCAGTCCGATGAGGAGTTGCGAGAGTTCGCGCGCACGCATGCCTGGGGACACCATGCTTCGTGCAGTTGCGCGATCGGGCCACGGGAACAAAATGGCGTTCTGGACAGCGCCTTTCGCGTGCATGGAACTCAGGGCCTGCGCGTGGTCGATGCATCGGTATTCCCGCGCATCCCGGGATTCTTTATCGCCAGCGCGATCTACATGATTGGCGAGAAAGCGGCGGACGTGATTCTGGAGGATGCGCGGCGCACCAACCCGCGTTGATCGCAGCCAGAGACATTTTGGCGATAAAGAACTGACATGCCGGTGACAATCCCCTGAGCGGCAAGGACTCTAGTTAATCGTGGTGGCATGTTTCTGAAAAACAATGTTGGGCGGACTGTACGGCAGTCTCTAGCGAGATACGCAGGCTTGGACAGGATGCGGTCAAAATAATCTTCTACAGCTTCCTGCTCTTCATCGTAGTACGCGGAATTGCGGAAGCCGAGGCCTTCGATCTTCTGCTTCCCCTATGGGCCATCGTTCTGATCGGCGTGCTCGCGAAAGGCGAAGAGACGGCAGGTCAGACGATGACTGCCTCCGCACCTCCTTCATTGCCTGATCCATCCAGCTCGCTGCAAGTCACGCCAGTCTCTGGGTGAAAATCGCTGTGAATCAGAAGACGCATTTCGCAACTAGCTTTATTTGACAAATCACTTGCCTGCGGCGATAGTGGGCAACATCCTGAGGATATTTCAAGGTCAGGTACGATCAACATTCGGCTGAGGAGAGTGAAGCATGGCGTACACCGCGAAGCAACTTCTTTCGATGTCCCAGAAGGAACTCGATGATCTTTTCTCGGCTAGTCCAGCCGGCGACATTCCCAACGGAGAAGCCGAGGGCACCGCGATTGTCGCGTCGGGCACGCCTTTCAGTCAGGAGATCGCTTCGCTGGTCAACATCTTTGCCTGGCAGGGAAAGAACTTCGATGCCGCGCATGGCACGCTGACCAACCGCATCTCCGTCTTCGGCGTGAACGCGATTGTGGCAGAGGTCTACAAGGCGGCAAGCTGGTTCGACAACAAGGAATGCATCGTGCTCGATTACTCGAAGACCTCGATCGCGGCCAAACATATACGCGACGAGATCCGCCAGATCGGCCCCGGCAACTACCTGGGCATTGTGTATTGGGACAAGACCAGGACCATTCACTTCTCCCTGCAATTTCCAACGTCATGACGACGGAATCCAACCCCGATCGCCCTTTGCCCAAAGCCAATACCGGCTCTGCGCTGTTGAATTGGGTCGGTAATACTTTGATTGCGCTGGTGCATCTGGAGCGCCGCTTTGATCCATTTTTCCGGCCGGCGTTCGATGCGGTGTTGCGCGATCCGATCGCTCGCCTGACGACGGCCTTGATCAATCGACGCCGAGTGAAAGACGGCTTGAAGATCGCCGAAGAGAAGCTGCTTCCCGATGAAGAAGCATACCTCGATTCGATTATTGACAGCTTCCAGAAGCAAATGAGGCTGCTGTGGACGCCGGGGAAGTTCGAGCGTGGCGGGAATACAAAGACTCACGGCATCGTACGCGGAGAGTTCATCGTTCATGACAATCTTCCGGCCCAGCTTCGCCACGGCATCTATGCGGAGCCGCGCACGTTTCCTGCATGGGTGCGCTTTTCCGGACCGGGGCCTTACATTACGCCGGACATCGACGACGTTGGCTTTATGAGCATCAGCATCAAGCTGATGGGCGTGCCTGGGCCGAAGTTGATGGTGGAAGAGAAATTTACGCAGGACATGTTCGCGGTCTCTCCGCCAACGTTCGTAACGCCCGACGTCGTTGCGAATGCGCAGTTGCAGCTCGAGAGCTTGAAAAATACTTCGATCTTCTACTTCCTTAACCTGAATCGATCGCGCATCCTCGACCTCATCATGCAATCGCTATGGACCAAGACGCAGAGCAGTCCGCTGGAAGCTCCCTATTTCAGCTGCGTTCCATGCCTTCTGGGAGAAGGACAGGCGATGCAGTATTCTGTGTGGCCAAAGTCGAAGGAGCGCACGAAGATTCCGCGGCTTCCCCTGCGGCCTCCCGATGACTACCTGCGCAATGCGATGGTTGCGAGTCTTGCACAGGGCGATGTCGAGCTCGACATTCGTTTGCAATTGCAGACGGATTCGCACCTGATGCCTCTTGAGAACAACGCAGTGCTGTGGCCGGAAAGACTTTCGCCACGCATCTCCGCGGCGACGCTGCGTCTGCCACGCCAGAAGTTCGATTCGCCTGCGCAATTGGATTTCGCGAGGCGGCTTTCCTATAATCCGTGGCACTCAATCGCGGAGCATCGCCCACTTGGCAACCAACAGCGCGCACGGAAGCGAATGTACGACACGCTCTCCAAGCTGCGGCATAGCGTGAATGGCGTGCCGCTATACGAACCGACCGGAGAGGAGGTCTTCGAGTAACGCGCTATGACTCCCCAATCCAGTTTCATGATCATGGCAACGATCGATCCGCTGCGCGAGGCGGAGCTTCGGCAGTTGCTGGCTTCCATGAATCGCATCCCGGGCGACCTCGACCTGCACAACTCGCTTGTGCCTTTCGCACAGTTGGATAAGGTTCATTTTGCGCGGTTCGTCATTATGGACGATGGAACCTTGAACGACATTACCGTGTATGGCCTGCCTCGCGTGGATTACCCACTCTATCTCGCGTTTCTGGGCGATATCGACGGAACGATCGATGAGTTTCTGACTCACCTGGCCCTGAAGGCCGGCGACGGATTGCGGCGAATCTTCTCGTGCTGCAAGGAATACAAGCCTGATGTCGACTTGCTGGTGTGGCTCAAAGCACAGAACGTTACGCCGGGAGCCAACTATGTGAACTGGGTTGGACGAACCATGCTGCAGGTTCGGCAGGAAGAGGCGCTGCGGCAATCCATCGAGGGCTTTCTCCAGCGGAACTCCGCGACGCTCCAGGCGATGCCGTTGCGACAGACTCGGGACAAGGTGAAGGCCTTTGTCACGGCGGAGAGGCAGGCTGGACGCATCACGCTGACGCCAGAGGAACCGACTCAGTTTGCGTGGCGAGTGCGGAACTTCCTCAACCTGATCGGTCTGCCGCTTCTGTCGCTTGTGTTTCTGCCCCTGCTGCTGCTGTACCTTCCTTTCTTCCTCATTCAGCTTCGGTGGCTCGAGCGCTCGGACACGCAGGTCGCGCCACGCGTCGATCCTGCTCACGCGACTTTGCTTGCCTCGATCGAGGACCACGATACGACGAACCAGTTCAGCGCGATGGGGAGCCTGAAGCCGGGTGTATTTCGCAAGCTCACCATCTCCGCGGTGCTCGTCGTCATCGACTACACCGCGCGACACATCTTCAACAAAGGACGGCTTGCGCGCGTGACGACGATCCACTTTGCGCGATGGGTCTTTCTCGATGGCGGCAAACGCGTGATCTTTGCCAGCAACTATGACAGCAGCCTGGAAAGTTATATGGACGACTTCATCAACAAGGTTGCGTTTGGGCTGAACGTCGTCTTCAGCAATGGAATCGGCTATCCGCGAACGAACTGGCTGCTTCTCGGGGGCGCGAAGGACGAGCAGACATTCAAGGACTTTCTTCGCAGGCATCAACTGCCAACACAGGTTTGGTACAACGCATTTCCGGGACTGACAGCGCTTGACAGGAGACGCAATGCGCTGATCCGCGAGGGTCTCGAGCAGACGTCGATGGCGGACTCCGAGATTCGTGAGTGGCTGCAACTCTTTTAGTTTTTTGAACGACGTTTTACACCGGCAACTTTGGAGCCTTTTCATGGACAGCAAAACGACGACTGCTTCTGCTGTCGATTTCAGCGACATTCAGGGATTGGTGCGCTTTGGATATGGGCCGCTTACGGAGGCCTCTTTTTTGTTGCTGAAGGTGCGTAATGCTGCGGTTGCGCGTACGTGGCTGGCGACCGCGCCGGTTGCGACGGCGGTGGAGTTGAGCCAGGCGCCGACGACGGCTTTGCAGGTTGCGTTTACGCATGAGGGCTTGCAGGCCCTCGGCGTGGAGGACGATGTGCTTGCGAAGTTCTCCGACGAGTTTGTCTCCGGCATGGTTGGGCAGGAGAGCCGTTCGCGGCGGCTGGGGGACGTGGGGGTCAACTCGCCGGAGAATTGGCAGTGGGGCGGCGCGGAGAAGGTGCCTCATGTGCTGGTGATGCTGTATGCGCGGGCAGGGCGGATTGGGGCTTGGACGCATACCATTCAGGGTGCGTTGTGGAAGACGGCGTTTGAGGTGCTGGATTGTCTGCCTACGACCAACCTGTTTGGCGTGGAGCCGTTCGGGTTTGCGGATGGCGTGAGCCAGCCTGCGTTGGACTGGATGATGCAACGCGCACCGCATGGCGATCAGCTCGACTATGGGAACCTGCTGACGCTGGGTGAGTTTCTGCTGGGGTATCCGAACGAGTATGGGAAGTACACGCAGAGACCTTTGCTGGACGATGCTCCTGCGAGCTCGGGTCTGCCGTTTGCGGTCGATGCTCCGGGGAAGCGCGACCTTGGGCGAAACGGATCGTACCTTGTGCTGCGACAGTTGCAGCAGGACGTTCGCGGCTTCTGGCGGTTTCTGGATCGTCAAGCGGGCTCCGATCCGGCGGCTCGGCAGAGGCTTGGCGAGGCGATGGTCGGTCGCCAGATGAATGGCGATCCTCTGGTTCCGCAGTGCGCGGATGCGATCGAAGGGCTCGATCCGAAGACCGCGGCGCAGAACCACTTCACGTACGAGTGCGACCGCGATGGCGTTCGCTGTCCGTTTGGCGCGCATGTGCGGCGGGCAAATCCGCGGAATGGCGATCTGCCTCCGGACTCAGAGGGATTGCTGGGGCGGCTGCTGCATACGGTGGGGTTTGGGAATCCCAAGCTGCGCGACGATGTGCCTGCGGCGACGCGGTTCCATCGGCTGCTGCGGCGCGGGCGCGAGTATGGGCCAGCGCTGACGCCGGAGCAGGCCGTCGCGGATCAACCGGAGCCGGGTGAGCTGAATCCAGAGGAGCGTGGAATTCACTTCCTTTGCATCGTTGGGAACATTCTGCGGCAGTTCGAGTTTGTGCAGAATGCGTGGGTGATGAGCACGAAGTTCGATGCGATGACAGAAGAGAGCGATCCGCTGCTGGGCAATCGTGAGGCGGTTGCGGGATGTCCGTTTCCGAATACTTTTTCGATTCCGCAACAAAGCGGGATTCGCACTCGTCTTGAGAATGTCCCGCAGTTCGTGACCGTGCGCGGGGGCGCGTACTTTTTTCTGCCCAGCCTGAGCGCGTTGCGCTACCTGGCGGCCATCGCCGAGAATTCTGGACGATAACAATTTGTGAGGTGAACGTGAACTGTATTTCGATGAGAAATTCCTGGCGCAACGCTGTGTGCGGCGCCTTTGCCGTGACGCTGATGGCAACGATGTGCCCGGCACAGGCCCCTACCGCTGCTCCGCCGGCACGCGCGATTCCGCTTGCGGACCAGCAGCAGCCGCTGCCTCCGACGCAGCATCCGGCGCTTTTTCTGGTGGGCGACTCGATTATGCACACGGGCACCGTGGATGGCAGCACCGGGCCGTGGGGCTATGGCGCAGAGCTGATCCCGATGTTCGATGCGACCAAGATTCACGTCTACAACACGGGGCTTGGCGGACGGAGCAGCCGCGGTTACATCCAGGAGGGGGCGTGGGCGAAGGTCCTGGAACGACTGCAGCCGGGCGACTGGGTGCTTGTGCAGTTTGGGCATAACGATGCGGCCAACTCGGCGAACTATCCAGACCGGACGACGCTGCGAGGCAATATCGAGGACACCCAGGAGATCGAGTCGCCAGTGACGCACCAGAAGGAGACGATCCACAGCTTTGGCTGGTACATGCGGCAGTATGTGGCCGACGCGAAGGCGAAGGGCGCGACCGTGATTATCGCGTCGCCGCCGCCGCGCAACTCGTGGGTGGAGGGCAAGATTATCCGCGGGATGGACGGCTATGCCGCCTGGGCGGCCGATGCGGCGCGGCAGAGCGGGGCAAGGTTTATCGACCTGAATACGATCTCGGCCGACAAGTACGACGCGCTGGGACAGGAGGCGACGCGACCCCTGTTTAACGACAACCAGCACAGCCGGAAAGCTGGGGCGAAGCTGAATGCCGAGTCGGTGGTGGCGGGGATCAAGGGGCTGAATGACTGTGCGCTGGCGCAGGATCTTGCGGCTGGCGTGAAGTAGGGGCACCCCCCGGGGGGTGGTCAAAAGTGGCTTGTTTACAGCGAGATACCGAAAATTCCCCCTCGTAACTTGCTGAATTCAGATAGGTTAGAGACAAATATAAGAGAACATGCGAGTTAGCTAGTTTATCTTGAGCGGAATTGAAATAGCCCGGCATTGGCCGGGCTATTTCCCCTTTTCACTCTGCTTTAAGGATAGCAGGTTGAGGAAACTGGATGGACAGGCATTTTTCTCTTTTGATTCATGGAGTTAGGTGGTTGCTGGGCTTGACATGCGGTTTTGCTGGGATTTTCGCATGATTTTTCTGGCTGGGCAAGGATCACCTGTATCATCGCGCAGCGCGGATGGAGGAATCCACTTGTCCGGGATGCCGCCTCCACGGACAAGTTTCTCAGTTGGCGGATGGTCTTTCGACGCCGTGGGATTCGGCTGGCTTGATCGTGACCACTTCAAACGATGGGTGTGCGTCCGCTGCCATCGGTGACGCAGGTACGACAGATTGTCGATTCGGTCCGCCCTGCTGTGCAATGCCACATGGTGCTGTGAAAGCCGTCAAACGCAACGGAAAGAACGAAGAGTATTCCATTCCCGTTCAATCGAAGGATGCTTTTCGCCAGCATTGCGGCTCGCCTCTGTCTTGGGTGCCATTATGGCAGTTTCTATTTATGACTCTCAATAGCAGGCCTTGGACGTTTTGCCTTTAGAGAACGTTTAAAAACGTACCTCAGCGGCTAAAGCCGCAACTACAGAAACGACACTTACGGCACGGCTGAAGCGGTGCCCTTAAGCAAGACTAGGGTTTCGGCAGAAGCAGGAGTAGGGTTTTCGGCAGAAGCAGAAGTAGGGTTTTCGGCAGGCCTCTACACTCTTGAACTGCTAAGAGTCCCAAGATTCAGGGATGGGGTTTGATGATGTCAGTTGGGGTCGATGTGGTCGATGATGACGACGGGAAGCAGGTTTTTCTTCTGGGCCTCGACGATTGCAGCGGTATTTATCGTAAAGGTGAGACGGGGCGACGTGATTTTTCGCTCACTTATTTTTTGGACTGGAGACGCTGATGGGAGCAATGTTGCGGGGATCAGGCCGTCACTTCGCGGGTTTCGGCAGCTGGATTGCTTTGAGCTGCGCCCGGTCGGACGATAGCTCTGCGTCCCCTGCAACGTATTTGTTTGCGCTGAGGAGGTAGGCCAAGAGATCCGATGCCTGGGCGGGTGTGAGTGAGCCGGGATTGGTGGGTGGCATGCCCTTTTGCACCTTTTCGAAGAGCACAATGATGCTCTTACCCGTGTAATCTTCGAGGAAGTTGGCGTCGTTCAGCGCGGGGGATGCATCTACCCCGGCCAAGTCGTCTCCGTGGCACTCCCCGCACTTCTGTGCCTTGTAGGCCGCCGCGCCGCGCGTTGCCTGCGCTGTGGTGTAGAGTCCCGCAGCCGGCTGCTGGCCTGCCGCATGCACACGCAATCCGCCGTAGAACAGCCCCGCCGCCAGAACTCCGCCGCACAGCATTGCAATTCGATTTCCCACCACCTGGCTGGATTCTCCTTGTGAGAATTGGCTTACGGTTTCAGACGTATTGTATCGTTTAATCCGTTCGGTCCAAGCGATGCTGGACCGACATGAGGGAAAACAACGTGATGAGACAGTTCTTGATCGCGGGGCTCTTTGCAGCCTTGGCTGCGACCCAAGCGAATGCACAGATCAATGCAGGCGAACAAAAGCCTGAGACCGACTTACCTTTCAACATGGTCCAGGTGGCGACGCTCGATCTGCCGTGGCGGATTGCGTTCCTGCCAGATGGGCGCATGCTGATTACCGAGAAGGTCGGCGCGATGCAGCTTGTGACGCAGCAGGGAGCCAAGACGCCGGTGACGGGCGTGCCTGCCTCTCTCTGGAAGGGACAGGGAGGCATGCTGGGGGTGTTTCTGTCGCCGCACTATGCAAAGGATCACAGTGTGTACCTTACGTATTCTGAGCCGGGCGATGGGGGCTCGAGCCTGGCGCTTGCGCGAGCTGAACTGAAGATCGGCAAGGATTCGGCGAGCCTTGAGGGACTCAAGGTCATCTGGCGCGATGGGGAGAGGGGCGAGGGCGGGCAGTTCGGCGCGCAGATCGCGTTTTCTCCGGACAGCAAATATCTTTTCCTTACGGTTGGCGAGCGGCAGCGCATGACGCCGGCTCAGGATCCCAACCAGCCGCTGGGCAAGATTCTGCGGCTGACTCTGGATGGCAAGCCTGCTCCGGGGAATCCGATGGCCGGAAAGACGGGCGCCGCGAGCGTGCCGGTGATCAACCCGCCGCGAGATACCGAAGCCGCGAAGACGGCTCCGGTGGTGAGCACGTATACCTTCCCGGGGCCTAACCTGACGCCGGCGGAGACATGGAGCTCGGGGCACCGGACGCCCTATGGGCTTGCCTTCGCGCCGGATGGGCGGTTGTGGGAGGTGGAGCATGGGCCACGAGGAGGCGATGAGTTGAATCTAATCGAGCCGGGCAAGAATTATGGCTGGCCGCTGGTCTCCTACGCGAAGAATTATGACGGCGTGCCGATCGACAGCCCGGATACCCGGGCCGATTTGACGAAGCCCGTTATCTATTGGACGCCTATCATCGCGCCCGGCAACCTCATTTTTTACAACGGCGCGATGTTTCCGCAGTGGAAGGGCTCTGCGCTGGTGAGCGGTCTGGCGAGCCAGGCACTCTTCCGCATTACGTTCGATGGGAAGGGCGGAGCGCAGCCTGCCGAACGCTGGTATGTGGATCACCGGATCCGCGACGTGGAGGTTGCTCCCGACGACGCGCTGTGGATGATTGAGGATGCCAGGCCGGGTGGCCTGTTCCGTGTGACGCCGAAGGGGCACTAAGTTCTCTTCGCGGAATCCCGCTTGAGGCCGATGTCCTGCGCCGAAAATGCGAAGTGCTAGTAGGGAGCTTTGGGGGTTGGGGTATAGGGTTCGCCGAATTTGTTGGCGTGGTGGCTCATCAGGTTGCCGCTGGCTTCGATGGATAAGAGGCCGAGGTCGGTGTTGGGGCCGGAGGTGTCGACGATGCGGCTGAGAGCTTCGAGGCGGTCGGCTGGGACGTTCTCCGCCCAGACGTGGAGGCGGTAGCGGCCGGGAGGGACGTTGCGGATGATGAGGCTGCCGTCGGCGGAGGAGATTCCGTACCAGGGAGTGCTGAGGGAGATGATGACGGCGCCCATCTCGGGGTGGATGTTGCAGAAGATGTAGGAGACGCCCTCGCGATCGAAGACGACGGAGCGCTGGGTGTGGGCTTCGTAGAGGCCGAGGTCGAAGCGCTTGCCGTTGAAGAGGGAGAAGACGTTGTGGAAGAAGGGGTCGAGGTTGGGGAACTCGACGCTGGAGCCGGTGGGGACGACGAGGATGTGCGGGTGGAACTGCTTGTTTTTCTGGGTGAGGGTGTACTGCAGACCTCTGGGCAAAGTCGGAGGCAGGCGGCCGCTCTGTGCACCGGTGGGGGCTGGGGTGAGCCAGGCGACGACGTCCGCAGAGGAGGGTGGGGTGTGATTTCCCTGGGTGTGCTGGCGAGTGACCTGGACATGGAGCGAAACCTGCGGATTCAACTGCGATCCCGCGGACGGCGACGCGAACGCAGGTCGTGCGAGCGTAGGACCAAGGAGCGCAAGGGCCAGAACGGGCAGGATCGCTCGAAAGCGGAAGCTCGGAATGGGTGACTTCATCGTCGTCCTTGGGCTTGAATTTCTACGGCCTGCTGGCGTGCAGGCGGGGTTCTCCGATAGTACGCCGATCAAAACTGATACCCCACTGTGAGGGTGAAGATGCCGGTGATGTTGGACGTGCCGGTGTAACGCCAGCTTTGGATGCGGCGGTACTCGGGCGAGAAGATGAGATAGGTTTTGGGACGGAAGATTACGTTGCCGATGACTGAGTTGTTGCGGGCGTACTGCTCGAGCGGGACGGAGGAGGTGGAGAGGTTGAGGCCGTAGAAGCTGCTGGAGAGCGCGTCGTCGAGGCCGAAGGCGGCGTTGGCTTCGAAGATGGGGGAGCGTTGGAACTTGAGCTGGGTCCAACCGCCGGCGACGTCTACGCCGGTGCTGCGGCTGAGGCCGGTGGTGGTGTCGGTGCCGGTGAGGAGGTTTTTATAGGCGCCGCCTCCGAAGTCTCCGAGGGAGCGGCCGCGGTAGGCTTCGCCGGAGAGCTGGAACCATTTGAAGATGGGGATCTGCCAGTCGCCGGTGACGGCCCAGGCATGGACTTTGGTGGTGTTGCTGTAGAACTGGTGGCTGGAGAAGGACCCGATGCCGAGGACGAAGGGGTGCTGGTTTGTGGCCGAGGTTCCGTCGGTCTGCCAGGAGACGCGGCCTTCGACGCCGGGGTGGCGGGAGGCCTCGACGGGGTTGACGAGTTGACTGGTGTAGTAGGTCGATGAGCCGGGATCGATAAGGCCGGTTTCGAGGAAGAGGCGGTTGCGATCGGAGAATGGGATTCGCTGCTCGACGCGAATTTGGGGAAGCCATCCCCAGAGGTTTCCGGAGGCGGAGAGAGCGGGCTGGGCTATGGTGGCGTAGGAGGTGGGGGACAAGGGGCTGATGAGGGGCTCGGTGACGCCGGCCTGCACGGTGGTCTTGGCCCAGTCGAGCGAGACATCGGCCTGACGGAGACGGAGGAGGCCTCCGGCGGCGGTGTAGCCGTTGGCGTTGGTGGAGACGCCGCCGAAGAAGTCGGCGCTGAGGCTGGCGGAGGTGTGGGACTGCCAGAGGCGCGGGCCGGTGGCCTCGATGCCGAGGACGGACTGGCGGAGGTTGGCTCCGGTGCTGCCGTGGGAGGAGCCGGGATTGCGCGAGAGGGCGAGGGATGGAAGCTCGGCGTTATCGACTACTCCGGCGTTGTTGAAGATGTTGAAGAGGATGAGGCCGGTGATGCGGACGGGATATTTTGAGGCGGTCTCGACTTTGATCTGGTCGTGCTGCTTGATCTGGGCTTCGAGAGTGTCCTGCTGGTCGCGGAGGGCTTTGATGTCGTCGGCGGTAGGTGCGGCTGGGGTTTCGGGCGTGGGTGCGGTGGCTGTTTTGGGTTGAAGGGCGTCGAGCTCGGCGCGCAGTTTCTGGATTTCGGCGCGGGATTGCTGGAGGGCCTGCTGGGTGCTGGTGAGAGTGGCGGTGACTTCGTTGAGGCGACGCTCGATGTCGTCGATGCGCTGGGTATCGGGTGTGACTTGCGACTGGGCGTTGGGAGTTTGCGCGAGGAGATTGCCGGCGTGGAGCGCAAGTGCGAGGAGCGCCACGTTCGCGATGCAGCGAGATAGGCTGTGCCCACGGGAGCGGTCCGAGTGGAGAGATGGGTCTGGGCTCATGGGTGTACCTCGCATTCTCGCAGGACTCATTAGACTCCCGTCACGGTGCTGCGGGCGACGCCTGCGTTGGCTTCGATTCTGTTTGCGGTGGCGTCTGCCTGGTTGCGGCTGAAGGTGAGGAGGGCTCGCTTGTAGAGGATGACGCTGAAGGTGGTGTTGCCGGGTACGGATTGCTCGAGCTTTACTTCGCCGCCATGCTCCTGCGCGATGTGCTGGGCGAGGGTGAGGCCGAGGCCGATGCCGTTCTCCTTGCCTGCGCTGACGAAGGGCTGAAAGAGAGTGCGGCGGATGGAGGCGGGGATGCCGTTGCCGGTGTCGGAGATGGCGATGCGAATGCGCTCTTCGTCCTCCGTCAACGTAACGGTGACGGTGGGCTTCCCGGCGCCGTGCCTTGCGGCCTGACAGGCGTTGAGGACGAGGTTGTAGAGGGCGCGGCCGAGCTTGGTGCCGTCGACCCAGGCATCGATGGCCTGGAGATCGGCGGCGATGACCTGCACGTCGCGGCACTCGGGATGCTGGCGGAGGGAGGAGAGCACGCGCTCGACGAGATAGGTGATGGACTCGTGGCGCATGTGGAGGACCTGGCCGGTCCGGCTGAAGAGGAGAAGGGACTCGATGAGGTCGGTCATGCCCTGGACGGCTTCGCGTACTTCGAGCAGGAGTTCGAGGCGTTCGGTGCTGGTGGTTTTTTCGAGGCTCATGAACTCCGCGTTGGCGTAGATGGCGGAGAGATGATGGCGGAGATCGTGGGAGACGGAGTTGGCCATGCGGCCGATGGTGGCGAGGCGGTCGGACTCGATGAGTTCGGCCTGGGTGCGCTGGAGTTCTCCGCGCATCTTGTCGAAGGTGAGCGAGAGCTCGCGGACTTCAATGGCGCCTTCGGTGGTGAGGGAGTAGGTAAAGTCGCCCTGGCCGAGGGCGCGGGCTCCGGCGACGAGGGCTTCGAGCGGGCGGGTGACGGTGCGGGAGATCGCGGCGGCGAGCATCAATCCGATGAGCAGCGAGGAGAGGCCGAGGCCGAGCACCCATTGATTGACGCGGCGGAGGTATTCTGTGGCGCGGTCGTAGGACTTGAGAACGACGATCTCGACTCTTCCCTGCCCCGGCGTGGCGAGCGATGAGGCGGCGGCGAGATAGGCCTCCTGACCGAGCTGAATTTTTTCCGGGGCTCCGGTGGCTCCATTGAGCGTCTGGCTGCGGATGCGGAGATCGGAGAGCGGCGCGGACGGCAGGGTGGTGGCGGAGACATTGTTGTCGACGAGGAATGCGACGTCGGCGGCGGCTGCGTCGCTGACCTCCTGGGCGAGATTGTGATCGATGGCGTAGCCGATGATGACGTAGCCGAGCTGCGAGTCGTTGGCTGGCGAGCCGAAGTAGAGCGGGCGGATGGAGATCTCGTAGAGGCTGGGGCCGAAGGCGATGAGGCAGGGGGTGTCGGCGTCGGCATCGGCCATGCAGGCTTGCACGCCGCGGACGACGAAGGCCTCGTCGAGCGCGGGGCCGCGATTGAGGTGAGTGAGGACGACGCCGTTCTGGTTGGCGAGGGAGAAGAAGTCGCTGCCGCTGTCGCGCCAGAAGACGGCGCTGCCGTCGGCGATGGTCTGCGCATCCTGGGTGGTCATGAGGGCTTTAAGGGTGGGGAGATCGGCGAGGAGGGCTGCCTCGTGGGAGAGCGTCTGGTTGCGCTGGCGGGCGATGTTGCGAAAGGTGCTGAGGGAGTGATCGAGGTCGGAGTCGAGGCCTTTGCGAATCTCCTGCTTGACGCTGATGCTGATGATGAGCAGGCAGGTGGCGGTAAGCCCGAGCGATACCGCCAGGAGCGAGACCATCAAAGTCGTGCGCATGCGCCACTGCTTCATGGAATCACGATCTCTCTCGGGGAGTTTGCACGGACTATTAGAGCAAATCTTCAGTTACTGTGGAGCGGAAAATTCTGAGTAGTGCCGTGGCTCGCTCTAACCTACCGGAGATTTGCTCTATGCCTGAGGCACGAACTTGTAGCCGACGCCGTGAACGGTGCGGAAGTAAATGGGGTTGGCGGGGTCGGACTCGAGTTTCTGGCGGAGCTTGAGGACCTGATTGTCGACGGTGCGGGTGGTGAGGTGGAAGCTGAGACCCCACACATCGCTGAGGAGCTCCTCGCGGCTGATGACGCGGCTGGGATTGTCGAGGAAGAAGCGGAGGAGCTTGAACTCGTGCGCGGTGAGGGCAACGCGAGTGCCTGCCTTGTGGATTTCCATCTTGAGGAAGTCGACGGAGACCTCGCCGAAGCCGAGCGGGAGGGCTTCGACTTTTTTGCGGGTACGGCGGATGGCGGCCTGGACGCGGGCGAGGAGTTCGCGCGGGCTGAAGGGCTTGGTCATGTAGTCGTCGGCCCCGGTTTCGAGGAGGAGGACTTTGTCGGCGACTTCGGTGACGGCGCTGAGGACGATGACGGGGGTGTCCTGGGACCAGGCTTTGATCTCCTTGCAGACACCTCGGCCGGAGAGGCCGGGGAGCATGAGGTCGAGGACAACGGCGGCGGGGCGCAGCGTCTTACAGGAGGCGAGGCCCGCGAGGCCGTCGCCTTCGATGTGGACTTCGTAACTCTCCGCCGTGAATTGTCGTTTCAATGCCCGCTGGATGCGCGGGTCGTCTTCGATGACGAGGATCAGGCTCATGTCAGTTCCAACGCGGGAGATATCCCTGAGTGCTTCCCTTGTAGTTTCCACTATGAATGCGCTCGAACGCCAGTGTTATCGCGGCTGTGACAAAGAAGTGACAAGTTACCGCGGGGCGGGGGTTTCGACGCCGCGCGCGAGTCGATCGAGGCGAGCGATCGCGGAGGGGAGATCCCAGTAGCGGAGTTCGTAGACATCGACCGCGGAGAGCTTTTGCAAGGCTGCGATCTGCGGGCCGCGGACCTCCTCGGGATATGCTCCAAGCGCGGCGCGAAAACGCTGGATGGCGAAACTGCGAGGTAGCGGAAGCAGCTCTGTGACTGCGGCGTGCTGGCGGTTGAGCAGGATGACGGAGTGAACGGTTGCCACTTCCGCGGTGATGAGGCCGAGTTCGGAGGTGGGGATTTCGATAGAGGGTTTGCCGGCGGGGCGGGGCGTGAGGTCGTACTTCTGGAGTTCGGGGAAGAGCTCTTTGGCATGCGGGCGAAAACGGGCCATGCGGCAGTTGCCGATGACACGCGGCTGGTCGCTGTCGTGCAGGAGGAAGCTGCCGTCGTCGGAGGTGAAGGTCCATCCAGCCCTTGCGCAGGCGTAGGAGAGGGTTGATTTGCCGGCGCCGGAGTTTCCGGTGAGGAGCATGCCGTGGCCATGGCGGCTGACGCAGCCTGCGTGGAGCGCGGAGGTGTAGACGGTGCTGATGAAGAGGGAGGCGGAGGTCTCGATGAAGTGGTACTGGAGATAGCTGGGATACTGCAGGGCAGCTCGCTTGATCCAGATGACGCTGACGCCTCGGTTGAGATCGCAGAGGGCGTGGTTGTGGGCATCTGCCACCACCGTGAAGAGTGTGCCCTGGGCGCGCGGGACAGGGGGAGGCGGGCAGTCAGGAGAGCCGCCCTCGCTGACCAGGATGCGGACGCGGATCATGGGACGGTCGTGAAGTTTGCGCTGAGCACCCCAGAGATCTTCGACGATGGGCAGGACGGACCCGTTATTGGTAACGACTTCGGTAGCAAATCCGAAGGGATAGTAGACGGCGCGGTGGGGCATTGGGACGTTGCATTGCAGGGGATCTTCACCGGACGTTGGCATGAAACGATCAGGAAGGACCTCGTCTGCGATGTCTGCTTCGGGGGTGGGCTGCTGCGTGAGTTCGACCATGGGCTTCCTTTTTCCGCGGTATGGGTTTGGGTGCTTCATGCGACGAAGCGTTTTCGCTGACGGCGTGCGGGTCAGGCGACGGACTCCGGCTCTGCATGCGACGGTTCGGGCCTCTTCTCGCGAACTTCGATGGAGGGCTGCATCCGGTACGAGCGGAGGCCGGTGAGTTGCAGGAGGATATGGAAGATGAAGGCAGGGTTGTTGCGCAGGTAGCGCTTCCAGAGATGTTTGGGGTCCTGGAGGAGGCGATGGAACCACTGCAGGCCGGCCTGCTTGATCCATTCCGAACAGTCGGCGATGCGGCCGGTGTGGAAGTCGAAGGCCGCGCCAACCGCGAACATCAGCGTGGTGTCGAGTTGCGGGAGATAGCGGTCCATGAAGCGCTCCTGCTTCGGCGTGCTGATGCCGACCCAGACGATATCGGGATGCGTGCCGTTGATTGCGGCGACCATATCTTCTTCCTGCGCGGGTGACATGGGGCCGAAGGGCGGAGTGTAGGTGCCGACGATCTGCATCTCGGGATAGAGGGTGGTGAGCTTGTCGCGCAGCTCTTCGGCGACGCCTTCCTTGCCGCCGCAGAGGAAGTGGGTGTAGCCGCGGAATTCGGGGCGGCGGATGACTTCGAGCATGAGGTCGGGGCCGGCGACGCGCTCCATGTTCGCGTGACCCTGGTGGCGGCCGACCCAGACGGTGGGCATGCCGTCGGGCGCGGCGAGGGCGGCGTTGGCGAAGATCTTTGCGAGAGCGGGATCGCGCTTGCACTCCATCACGCCGTGTACGCCGACGAGGCAGACGTATCCCTTGCGCCGCAGACGCAGGTCCTCCTCCACGCGCACCAGCGCCTGTTCGATGTCGACTGCGTCGATGGCGAGGCCGAGGACGTTTGCTTTGGGGTGATGGGAGTTGCGGGCGGCGGTCATGAGCGCTCTTTCTTTTGCAGAACGGGCTTTTGCAGGACGGGCTTTTGAAGAACAGAACCAAGTTGCATATAGGCGGGGCCGCTCTCTGCCGAGCGGCCTGCGTGAAGCAGGTTGTAGAGCTGGAGGTAGGCTTCGGCGATGCGGGCGCTGGAGAAGCGATCGGTGGAGGCTGCGCGGAAGCGGATGGCCTTCAGCTCCATTGCCGTGGCTAGGACGAAGGCGTCCTCGGCGGGGGCTTTGAGCGAGACGTAGCGGCAGGAGCAGCCGCCAACCTCGCGGAAGGCGGGGATGTCGGAGCAGACGATGCGGCAGTGGTGCATCATGGCTTCGACGATGGGAAGGCCAAAGCCTTCCACGATGGAGGGGGCGAGGAGAAGTTCGCAGTGGGCGTAGCTCCAGTGCAGTTCGGCCTCGGAGACGCCGTGGAGCAGGACGACGTGCTGCGACAGGCCGGCATTGGCGATGTAACGCTTGATGGCGGAGGTCTCGGGGCCTTCGATGCCGATGAGGACGAAGCGAGTGGAGGGTTTGATCTCCTGGCTGTGGAGCAGGCGGCGGAAGACGCCGAGAGCGAGGAGGATGTTCTTGTTGTGGCGATGCTGCGCGACGCAGAGCAGGAAGGGCTCTCCGTTCCAACCGGGGAAGGGTGTTTCAACGGTGGCTGGGATCTCAGGTTCGACGCAGTTGTAGATGGTGACGACTTTTTCAAGTGCGCGTTTCTGGCCGTAGATGTCGAGGCGCCTTCTTGTGCTGTCGGAGACGCAGGCGACGGCGTCGACGTTACGCAGACACTGCTGTAGGACGAAGCGGCCGAAGAAGAGGTTGGGGAATCGGAAGTTTGCGGGGATGTCGTAAAGGTAGAGGTCATGCAGGGTGAGGACGACGGGGCAATGGAAGGCGCAGTGCTTCACAGGGACGGCGTAGGCGAGATGGACGATGTCGGCGCAGAGATCGGCAGCGAGGCCGGGGAGGCGCTTCAAGTACCAGAGATTGCAGCGGAGAGAACTCCTTTGGACGTTGATCGGGTGCAGATGCAGGCGCGCGTCCTGCTGGGGGAGCGCGTCGAGCAGCGCGGGGATCTGCCAGGGTGCCGCGAGCAGGTGGACCTCTGTGATCTCCGGGCGCGTGAGCAGGCTGCGTGCCATGTTGACCGCGTGGCGCGGCACGCCGGAGAGATGCTCGGAGACGGAGACGAGTGCGATGACGATTCTCATGCGTCCTCGCAGACTGGAAAGGCACCGGCGGAGGGAAGCACGACGGAGCTTGTCCGATAGAGGAGGCGGGCGAGGGGCAGGTACATGAGGAGCGTGATCGCGCCATAGGAGAGGCGGGCGATGGCGAGGCCATGGACTCCGAAACGAGGAAGCAGCCAGATCATGCCGAGCAGCATGGCGGCGGCGCCGGCGAGGTTGATCCAGGCGACCGTGCGCACATGGCCCAGCGCAAGCAAGGCGTAGTAGGCGGTGACGTTGAAGCCGAGGAAGGCAAAGCTCCAGACGATCGGCGTGAGGACTTCGCCAGCAGCATGGGCGACAGATGGGCCGATCCATGCGTTGAGAAAGGCCCCGCCGAAGAGCAACGCAGCCGCAGTGCCTACGGCGACCAGGAGCACATTGACGGCGAAGGCTTTGAGGATGGGCTTCTTCAGCTGGTGAAGAGGTGTGGTGGTTCGGCGCGCGGCGAGATAGGGGAAGAGGAAATGCAGCGCGGCGGAGGCGATGCCATAGATGGGTTGGGCCATCTGCACGCACAGCGCGTACGAGGTGACGGCGCTTGCTCCGAGGGAGACACCGAGGAGGAGGCGGTCTGCCTGACTACAGATGAGTCCAGAGACGGTTTGAATCCAACTGAAGATGCCGAAGCCGAAGAGGGCTGTGGTGGCTTCGCGGTCGAAGGCTGGGAGAAGTGCTTCGACCCCGATGAGCTGTTGCAGACGTGCCAGTTGGGCAGCGACGCTGAGCACATACAGGACGCCTGTGGCCACCATTACGCTGACGATGCCGAGGCCAAAGCGGGTGAGCACCACGGCGGCCACGAGCGTGAGCAGGCGGGCGGCGACGCTGATGCGGACGGCTGCGCCGTAACGCTCAAAGGCGCGCTGGGTGCTGATGCAGACGCCTTCCATCGTGCGCACGAGCATGAGCAGGCTGGCGATGCGCAAGGACCAGAGGCAGGCGTTTTGCAGCGATGCGCCAGCGGGAACGATATGGCGGGAGGCGATGGGCGAGAGCGCCCAGGAGAGCAGAGCGAAGACGATGCCGAGGACGAGATTGATTCCTACGGTGCTGCGGACCGCGCGCAGGAAAGCGCCGGTATCGTTGCGGCTTCGCACTCCGGCGACGTATTGGATGTTGGCGTCGCCGAAGCCGGAGGCGATGATGGCTCCCGTGGTGACGGCGGCGGTGGCGACGACCCAGACTCCGTATTGCGCGACGCCGAGCGAGCGCAGGAGGAGGGGCGCAACGATCAGCATGGCCACTGGATGGGCCGCGTAGTCGAGGACGCCGTAGGCGGAGTTGGAGAGATGGCGTCTCATCGGAAGCCTCCGGGCGGCCCGATGTTTGGCAGCATTCCTCGAAGATTCGTGACGATCCGTTGCGCGAGCCGGCGGCGGGGATCGGCTTCGCCGACGTTGCGCCAGCGATCCCGCAGGAGGAGGAAGACGGAGCAGAAGATGCCGGCAAGAGCCGTCGCTATCAGGATGATGATGAGGCGGTGTGGGGAGGATTTCTTTTCGGCGACCAGGGGCGGGTCGAAGACGCTGACGACGGGGGTGTCCTTTGCCTCTTCGATGCGCGCGGCTTCGTACTGCTGGGAGAGCAGCTCGAAGACCGTTTCCTGAATGCGGACGTCGCGATAGAGGGCCGCGTAGGGGACTGCGAGGCGAGGAAGCTGGCGGAGGGAGGGATAGAGGCTGGTGCTGTCTGAGGCGTCCGCGTTACGGGTGGCTCCGTCCATATCGGCGGGGAGGGCTGCGCTGCTGCCGCTGAGTTTGGTGAGTTCATGCTGCAAACTCTCGATGCGGGCGCGTGTGGAACGGATGCGGACGTTGTCGTTGCCGTAGATCTGCTGGAGGGATTCGAGGTCGGACTGGGCGACGATGAGCTCGGCCTGGAGTTTTGCGGCGGCTTCGACCATGGTCTGGGTCTGGGCCTTGATGTCGAGCGTGGTGTTGACGCTGGAGAAGTTGCTGAGAGCGGTCTCGGCGTCGTGCAACTGGGCTTTGACGGTGACGAGGCGATTCTCGATGAACTCGCGTTCGCGGCGGGCGGAGGAGGTGCTGGTTGTGTTGACGAGGGCGTTGAGCTCCTCGATGTAGGCCTGTGCGATCTCGCGGCCGCGGACTGGGTCGGTGTCGGTGAAGGTGAGGGTGATGACGCCGCTTTTTTTGTCGTCGACGACGGAGGTGTGGTGGGCGAGGAACTTGACCATGTCGACGCGATAGCGTTTTTTGTAGGCGTCCTGGAGATGGAAGCGGTCGATGATGTGGTCGCTGACGGTGCGGCTCTGGAGGAGATCGATGAAGAGGGCGGTGGAGGTGTGGCCGCTCAGAAGGCCTCCGGCAAGGCTGCCCAGGCCGCCGAGAGAACGTCCGGCGACCGCGGCGAGCAGAGCGGTGCTGGAGCTTTGCTGGTCGGGAGGCATGAGGCGGACCACCGAGTCATATTGCTTCGGGATGAGGAAGGCGATCGTGGCGCTGAGGACCAGGGTGATTCCCGTCGCGCGCGCGAGCAGGCGGCGGTGATCCCAGAGCAGAGACGCATTGGCGATCCAGTTCGCTTGCGCGGATGGCGGGTTGTGCGCGGAGGTGGACATGGGCGTCAAAGGACCCCGGCCACTGCGGCCGTAATTGCGATGGAAGACGAGATCTGCGCGACGGTGAGGAGGTTTCTCCAGAAGAGCGAGCCGCCGACGATTTTTTGCGGGACGACGATGACATCGCCTGGATCGAGGCGCGTGGCGAGCACGTTGCCGCTGTACCAGCCGCTGGAGCGGCGGCCGACGACTGAGCCGTTGGCGCGGACGATGAAGATCTCCTTGCGGTTGGCGACGTCGTTGGTGCCGCCGGCGTGGCTGAGATACCATCCGGCGTTCTTGCCGGGGACGTAGGTGATGGCGGAGGCGTTGTAGACCTGGCCGCTGACGAGGACGAAGCCGGGGCGCTTGGGGATGGTGAGGATGTCGCCGCTGCGCATTTCGATGTCGGCGGGGGTGTTGGCCCAACTGCCGATGTCGGGGTTGATGTGGATGACAAGGCGACCGCTTGAGGGTGCATTGCGCAGGCGCTGAAGGACTTCGTTCTGCTCCTGCGTGACGGCTTGGAGGGTGGCTGTGTGATCCTGCGAGCTGAGGTCGGGTGCGAGACGGGCGGAGGCGGAGGTGTTCTCGATCTGGTGAATCAGCTCGGCGCGGCTTTTTTCTTCGAGGTCCTTCACCTGGGTGCGGACGAGGACTGCGCCCTCGGTGTAGGCAGTGTTGCGGAATGCTCCGGCGCGGAGCAGGACGGAGCTAAGGCGTTCGCCCTCCTGCAGGCCGTAGTTGCCGGGATAGGTGACTTCGCCGTTGAGCGTGACGGAGGAACCGATGTCGCTCCATCCGGAGATCTGGTGAATGGTGAGGACATCGCCGGGTTTCAAGGGCACGCCGGTGGAGGAGTGTTCGCGATTGACGGCTGCTCCGATTGCGATGGATGCGCGCTGGCTGACGACTTTTTTCTCGTCCTGCACGGTATAGCTGGTGAGGTCGGCGCTTTCGAGGAGGGCGTCACGCTTGAAGCCGCCGGCCATCTTGACCAGTTGCGAGGCGGTCATTCCCTGGGAGAGCGGATAAAGGCCCGGGCGAAGGACTTCGCCGCGGATGGTGACCTGGGGCGGATCGATTTCATAGCGGCCGGAGATGCGGATGGTGTCGAAGGGCTGCAACGGGATGTTGTTGTTGCCGATGAGGACGTCGGGGACCTGAAAGGGGATGGTTTCGGGATGGAAGTCGGGCGGGACCAGGCGGATGATGTCGCCGCGAGCGGCGGGTTCGGGGAGCAGGTCGCGATAGCTGGTAATGACATCGCTGAGCTGCATGCCGTCGCGATAGGAGAAGCGGCCAGGACGGACGACGTGGCCCTGCACGTAGATGACGCGCTCGCTGTAGGGGAGGATGGGAGCGACGTGGACGCGATCGCCGTCCTTGATGGCGAAGGCGGCGATTGCGGCGGCGGGTGTGCCGGTGGCAGGGGTTTCAAGGGTGAGGGTCTCGCGCTGCCGATTGGGCTGAATGCGCTCGACGGTGATGTGGTTGAGGGAGGCGGCGACGGTTGCGCCGCCGGCGTCGTCGAGAACTTCGGAGAGGTTGGCGTCGCCTTTCAGCTCATAGATGGCGGGGCGTTTGACCATGCCGTAGACCGCTACCTGCGGGCCGACGGGCGGGACGAGGAGGGTGTCGCCGGGTTCCAGGCGGTCGTCGTCCATGCGCGCGCCGTGGAGGAGGAAGTCGTAGAGATCGATCTCGCGGATGAGTTGGCCTCCGCGCATGTGGCGGAGGACGCGGAGGGAGCCGATGGCGGTGGGGCCGCCGGCTTCGTAGAGGGCGTTGAGCGGGGTAGAGAGCGAGCTGACGTCGAACGCGCCGGGGCGTTGCACGTCTCCGATGACGTAGATGCGGACGGTGCGGAGTTTGGCGATGGTGAGGTCGACGTGGATGTTGCGATACTGCTGCTTGAGGGCGTCTTCGATGACGGTCTGGGCGCGTTCGAGCGTGAGGCCGGCGAGGACGACGGAGCCGGCTTCAGGGAGAGTGATCTTGCCCTCGCGATCGATAGTGCGGGTGAAGATCTGCGAGATGCCGCCCCAGAGGCTGATGGAGATTCCGTCGCCGGAGCCGAGGACGTAGCCGGGGCCTACTGGGAGGTCGATGGGAATCTCTTTGGGGCCGATGGCGCTGCGAGTTTCGGAGGTGTCTCCGCGACTGAGGAACATCTCGGAGCCGAAGCGCTTGAGTTTGGCGTCGTCCTGGGGGACCTGGGTGTAGAGGTCGCGCAGGGAGAGGAGGTTGTAGGGCGCGGGAAGGCGCAGGACGTCGGGTGGATCCGTGATGTTGGGCTGTTGGCGGTCAGGTGGTTTGGAGGTTTGTGCGTCTCGTTTGCGGAGAGTGTTGGTGCGCGAGGCGCTGTCGGTGGGGTTCGCTGAAAGTTGTGAGCTGAGGGGGAGGAGGTCGCCGGGCAGACGGCGCGTGGAGTCAAACTGCGTTCTGGAGGGGTTGTAGAGAGCATCCTCGCCGGAGTTGGCGTCGGGGAAGGAAGCTGCGAGATCGCTCTCGGAGAGGAAGCCGCGTGCCTGGAGCCACTGCGTGACGCTCGCGCGAAGGTCGGGGCTTGCGGCGAGCTGGCTGTAGAGCATCTGGTCCGTCATCGAGTCCGCCTGGATGGGGACGGCTTGTTGCTGGGACTGGTCGGCGACGAAGGACTTGAGCTCGGTGACGATCTCGGGGCTGCGGTCGGCGATTGCACGGATCTGCGCGGCGGAAAGGATCCCGGGGGAGTTGAAGCTCAGGCCGTTGGCGCTGGAGTTGAATCCGTTGGAGGTGGAGTTGAGCGAATTTGGATTGAAGTTTGGGTTGAGCTGGTTCGTATTGGACGATGCGCCGGAGACAGCGTCCGGCGTGGTGGATGCGGAGCCGGGGTTGTTGCTGTCGACGGGAGCGGGTCTCTGTTGCGCCGAGAGGCTGGTTGCGATGAGAAGTGCGGCGAGAACGAGCGCCGTGCGGGTGGTGTGCCGGATTGGGAAACAGGTCTTCATGGGGTTCAATCTTTGGCCCGGCTGGTGCTGCTTGCGACGAGGTTGAGGGGTTTTTCTTCGACCCTTTGAAGCTGGCCAAGCCTGCGCTTCCATCGCGCGGCTTCGATCAGATAGCGGGCGCCCTCGATGAGGTGAAAGCGAAGGCGAAACAGGACAAAGCGTGCCTGACGGAGTTCCTTGGCGAGACGCTCCCAGAGGGTGTCGTTGGGGCCTGCGTAGACGATGCGGGGTACGCGGGGCGCGGGCAGGAGGTGACGGCGCTTCTGCTTCTGGATCTGGCGGGCTTCCTCGCCGGATCTCAGGCCATCGAGGAGGAGGAGATAAAGTTTGGTTCCGGGATGATCTCCGAGGAGAACCTTTGAGCCGTAACGTTCTGCCCAAAGCCTGACGGCGGGCGGCAGGCGGTCGATGGTCCATTCGTCGAGCTGGCGGGGCGTCTCGCCGCCGAAGAGGCGAGTGGAGAGCAGGCTGGCCAGGCCGATCGCGACAGGCGCGTCGCGATGTTCGCTAGACCACACTTTTACGTTTTCCCAGAAGTTCTGATCGTTGAAGTAGTAGGCGACATGGTTTCTGTATTCGAGGACCCACGCGGGCCGGGTGTGAGCGCCACAGAGGTGACCGAAGAGATGGAGGGCCTGACCAACGAACTGCTCGCTGGCGGAGAGGGCGGCAAAGGTGAGACCGTTCCATGTGCGTTGCGTGAGGCGGTCAAGGCGCTCGTCGCGACAGGGGATGGGCTTGGTGAGTGCGGCGAGGGAGGCGAAGTGCAGCTCGACGGAGCGATGCGGGCCGATTTTGTAAAAGTTGTTCATGCTCTGGGCGCGCTCGGATGCGCCGGCTTTGAACTCCCAGGTTTTATAGGTGGCAGCGGTTCGGATGTAGCCGCGGGATGCGAGGATCTGCGTGCAGATCTCGAGGTGCGCGCCGTCTACGAGGAAGTCAAAGTCCATCGCACGGCGGAGGGCGGGGTCGGGACAGGATTCGGGAGAGAGGGAGAAGCCTTTGAGGTTGGCGTAGTCGACTCCCGCGGCCTGGAACTCCTGATTGATCGCGGCGAATTCCGCGAACGTGGCGGCGCAGCGGGCGCGGTTGTCGGCGAGGTTTTGCTTGAGGCGGCTGAGGACCGCGGCGGGGATTGCGTCCTCGATGCCGAGGACAGCCAACTGATCGGTAAAGTAGAGAGCCAGTCCGCTGGCGTCGAGCCAGAAGTAAGTTCGGTGCCAGTCCCGTTCGTGGAGCGCGACGAGACGCCGGCTCGACGTCTCCGCCGAATCGCGGAAGGTCGCGACGATGGCTTGCGCGACCTTGGGGTCCCCTGGTTCCCGCCACTTCATTGAGACTCTCCCTTGCTTCGTACTAGTGGCAGAGCGTCGTCGCGGCCTCGACGCATTGCCTTACTCCGTAACGTGCAGCGTCATCTTCATCGATCCATGGCCCGAGCCGCAGAAGACGGAACACTGGCCGACGAAGTCGCCTACTTTGTCCGGGGTGAAGGCGATTTCTTTGGTCTCGCCCTTCTTGGCGCTGACGGTTACGTTGAGCTCTTTGAACTTGACGCCGTGTGGAACGTCCTCGCTGGTGAAGACGATGACGACCGGGACACCTTTTTTGAGGGTGATGTCGCCCGGGGTGAAGTCGAAGCGCTTGGCGGTGATCTCGATGCGTCTCGGCGCGTCCTGGGCGTGAAAGTACTGGCCGGTGAGGACAAAGATGGCGAAGAGCGCGGCTGTGAAGAATAGGCTGGTGAATTTACGTCTCATAAACTTCTGTCTCCCTGGTTGAGGTTGAAGTGGTTGGAGAGGCCCCTGACGATCAAGGAGCAAGGAAGCGGAGGATGTCCTGCTCGTCCTGCGCGCTGAGAGAGGCCCGCACCCGCATGTGGCGGACTACGGTGCCGGCGATTCGCGGCGAGATCTGCTCCGGGGCGGTGTGGCAACGGCTGCAGTTTGCCTGAAACTTTCGCTCGCCTGGATTGGGCGTCGTGGCGGAGGTTTGAGGCGACGTCGTCGTCTTTGCCGCGCTTGTTCTGGCAGCAGGGGTTGGGTTAAGTTGCTGGGCGGACAGAGTTCCGAGCGAGAGGAGCAGAGTCAACCCGGCAAGATGGATTGCGCCGATCGTTGTGGTGTTTTTCATTTGCGGCCTCGCCATACGGGGAAGAGGAAGCGGTAGGTGAGGGCCGCGCTCCAGATGTTGGTGTTGCCGTTGGATGCGAACTTGCGCGAATAGCTGGTGGTGATTCGCGTCTCATGCGGGAGGTGATAGACGAGGCCGAAGTCCGCCTGCTGAAGGTTGACGTTGGCCAGGCCGTCGGAGCCGGGGCTGTCGCGGAAGGTCTGCTGCATGCGGAAGACGGGCTCGACGCGGCCGATGACGCTGTTTGGGCCGCTGATTTGCGAGAGGCGGTAGGTGCTTTCCACCCAGTAGCCTTGCGAGTGCGGGCCGTGGGCCCACTCCGAACGCACCTGGAGGGGGAAACGGTAGGGCTGCCACCAGAGATGAGCGCCGACGGAGTTGGTGCGCGTTCCCTGGAGGAGGCGGGCGTACGAGGTGCCGATCTCCAGGCGCTTGCCGGGGAAGTAGAAGTCGATGCGATCGCCGGCCTGCCGGGCGGAGAGGAACTGGGAGTTGGAGAAGGGCGCGGAGAAGAAGCCGAGGTAGTTCATCTGCACGCTGGGCTTCGAGAAGACGACGCCGCGCGCCATGAGGCCGTCGCTGGAGCCATCGGGGTCGCCGATGGAGGTGATGCGCGGAGCGCTTTGGAGGTCCTGGATCCAGATGGGCGTGAGTCGCTCGTTGTAGGTGCCGAATGGGGTGAGGAAGCGGCCTGCTACGAACGTGAGGTGCGGATTGGCGATGTAGTCCAACTGGAGGTACTGGGTGAACTTGAAGAAGGTTGTGTCATAGGGCTTGGTGGGGCCGTTTTTGCGGTTGATGTTTTCGCCGAAGTAGAAACGCGACTCAACGAGTAGATGGCTTCCGATCGGCGAGGTGAATTGCGGGGTGACGACAGGCTGGAAGCTGTGGGCTCCGGCGTTCGTGGTGTGGAGGAAGCCCAGGCCGCCCGAGATGACCGGCACGTTTTGCGCGCGCAGCCGGTGGGGAGAGAGGAACGCCAGGCAACCGAGCAGTGCCATGGCAAGGGACGACCGGAGGGCCGAAATCCTGAACGCGGAAATCGGCTGCGGGGTCGATGGGGGAGACGCATTCGTGGTGGGCCGGCTCGTCATGGCCTAACGCTAGCAATCCACAGGGCGCGAGGTGTCAGCGGGCTGTCTTCACAATGTCATCGGATTGTAAGCGTATGGAAGCGAAGGGCTGTAGACTCATCCTGACAGTCGTTAGCCCCGGTTTGAGCGAGGTCGTTTTGATGAGCGCGTTGTGGTCGCAGCCCTACTATCTTTTTGGCAAGGGCCTGGGTTTTTCGGCGCTGCTGGCCATCCTTCCGACGCTGCTTCTGCTCTATCTGCTGGCGGTGAAGCGCAAGGCGTCTTGGATTGCGGCGCTGGCGGGACTGGGCGCGACCATGGTGCTGGCGATGGCGGCCTATGGGATGTCGATACGCCATACGCTGAGCAGTACGGCATACGGGGCGTGCTTTGGAATCTTTCCTATCTCGTGGATCATCTTCTGGGCGCTGGTGCTGTACGAGATTACGGTGGCGACGAAGAAGTTCGAGGTGATCAAGGACTCGATTGGGTCGATCACGTCGGACAAGCGGATGCAGGCGCTGTTGATTGCGTTTGCGTTTGGGGCGTTTCTCGAGGGGTGCGCGGGGTTTGGGACGCCGGTGGCCGTGGCTGCCGCGATGATGGTGGGGCTGGGATTTTCTTCACTGTATGCGTCGTCGATCTGCCTGCTGGCGAATACGGCGCCAGTAGCGTTTGGGTCGATTGGGATTCCGTTGATTACGCTGGCCACGATTACGGGGCTGCCGCTGGCGCGGCTGAGCGGAGTTGTGGGCAGGCTGAGTGCGCCGTTTTCGCTGTGCCTGCCGGCTTACCTGATTCTGGTGACGAGTGGATGGCCTGCGATGCTGGAGGTGTGGCCCGCGGTGTTGACCTGCGGGGCGGTGTTTGCGACGACGCAGTTCTGCGTGTCGAATTTTGTTGGGCCGCAGCTGACGGATATTTTGAGTTCGATTGGGGCAATGGGGGCGCTGGTGGTGCTTCTGCGGTTCTGGAAGCCGAAGCGCACGGAGGAGCACGACAGCGTGCTGGATGCGCCGATGACAGTGGCGGAGGGCGATCGACCGGCGGCTGCGCGGAAGGTTTCTACGACTGGCGAGGTATGGTCGGCGTGGATGCCATACGCGCTGCTGGTGGTGTTTGTGCTGGCGTGGGGGTATCAGCCGATCTTGACGCAGCTGAACAGGGTTTCAGTTGCGTTTCCGTGGCCGGGGCTGCATAACGAGATTTTGCGGATGCCGCCGGTGGTTTCGGCGCCGACTAAGTATGCGGCTTCGTTTAATCTCAACTGGCTTTCGGCTTCGGGGACTTCGTGCATGCTGGCTTCGCTGCTGGCAGCGATCTTTTCCGGGATGGGGCCGCGGGCTTTTGGGAAGATCATCCTGTCGGTGGCGTACAAGCTGATTGGGCCGACCGTGACGGTGGCCGCGATGCTGGCGATGGCGTTTGTGATGAACTACAGCGGCGCGACAGGGACGCTGGGGTTAGCGTTTTCGGCGACGGGCCGGGTGTTTCCTTTCTTCAGCCCGATCATGGGATGGCTGGGTGTGTTTTTGACGGGGTCGGATACTTCGTCGAATGCGTTGTTCGGGAATCTGCAGGTGGTGAGCGCGGGGCGGCTGGGGTTCGATCCGACGTTGATTGCGGCGGCGAACTCGGTGGGTGGGGTGATGGGGAAGATGATCAGCCTGCAGACGATTGCGGTGGCCGCGGCGGCGACGGGGATGTCAGTTGCGGACCAGTCGAAGCTGTTTCGGTTTACTTTGAAACACAGTATTTTTCTGGCGGCGCTGGTGGGGACGGAAGTGATGCTGTATGCGTATGTGTTTCATCTGCGGTAGTACGGGCGGCACTATTTCCTCGCACGCGTATATGATTTTCTTATGCTGAATGCGGCCATTCTCGATGCTTTGCGCGATGCGCTGGATGGGGGACACGCAGGCGGGCCGAGTGGGCTGATTACGGCGGCGAACCAACTACAGACATACGAGTGCGATGGGTTGACGAACTTCCGCGTGCTGCCGGATGCGGTGGTGCTGCCGAGGAGCGCGGAGCAGGTGCAGGCCGTGGTGCGGATCTGCGATCAGCATCGGATTCCTTTTGTGGCGCGCGGGTCGGGGACGGGGCTGAGTGGCGGCGCGCTGCCGGCGGAGGGCGGGATCGTCATCAGCTTTGCGCGGATGAATCGGATTCTGGAGATTGATATTCCGAACCAGCGGGTGGTGGTTGAGCCGGGCGTGATCAACGCGCATGTGACGGATGCGGTGGCGGCGTATGGGTACTTCTATGCGCCGGACCCCTCTTCGCAGACGGTGTGTACGATTGGCGGGAATGTTGCGGAGAATGCGGGCGGGGCGCACTGCCTGAAGTATGGGTTTACGACGACGCATGTGCTGGGCATGGATGTGGTGCTGCCGAGTGGCGAGCTGGTGACGTTTGGGTCGGCGGCGGTGGATGCTCCGGGGTATGACCTGACGGGCGTGTTTGTGGGGTCGGAGGGGACGCTGGGTGTGGCGACCAAGATTATTCTGCGCATTGTGAAGCGGCCGGAGACAGTGCAGGTACTGCTCGCGGCGTTCGATTCGATTGGCGCGGCGGCGCAGGCAGTCTCGGACATTATCGCCGCGGGGATGCTGCCGGCGGCGCTGGAGATGATGGACCGGCTCTCGGCGAAGGCGAGCGAGGCGGCGGTGCATCCGAATTATCCGGTGTGCGAGGCGCTGCTGCTGGTGGAGCTGGATGGGCCGGAAGCGGAGGTGGCCGCGCAGATGGCGGAGGTGGATGCGATCTGCACGCGGAATGGCGCGTGGGAGATTCGGCTGGCGCTGACGGCGGCGGAGCGAGGGCTGATCTGGAAGGGGCGCAAGGCAGCGTTTGCAGCGATGGGACGGATTTCGCCGAACTACATTGTGCAGGATGGCGTGATTCCGCGGACAGCGCTGCCGGAGGTACTGGAGGCGATCGGCAGGATGGCCGCGGAGGTGAATTTGCGCGTGGCGAATGTATTTCATGCGGGCGATGGCAATCTGCATCCCATGGTGTTGTATGACCAGGCGATTGCCGGGCAGGAGGAGATTGCGCTCGATCTTTCGTACCGGATTTTGTACCTGTGCGTGGATCATGGCGGGTCGATTACGGGAGAGCATGGCGTGGGCAAGGAGAAGCAAAAGGCGATGGGGTATATGTTCTCCGAGCCGGACCTCGACACCATGCAGTTGGTGCGGCAGGCGTTCGATCCGAAGAACCTTGCGAACCCGGATAAGCTGTTTCCGCGGCCTCGGCTGTGTGGGGAGAAGCCTGGGCCGTATACTCCGCATCCGCTGGAGACGGCGGGCGTGGCGGAGTTCTTTTAGTGGCTTCTGTGGCTCATATTGCGGATGAATTGCGTGCGCTGATGGGGAGCGGTGCGGTCGGCGAGCGCGAGAGTAAGGCTATGGTGTCTCCCTGGACGACAGAGGGAGTGGCGACTGTTGCTCGGTATGCCAACGAGAACAGGCTGGCGATTGAGATTGTGGGTGCGGGGACGAAACGCGGTTGGGGGAATCCGGTTGATGCGGACATTTTGCTGGAGACGGCTGGCCTGGTGGGAGTGCGCGAACATAGCTGGCAGGATTTGACGGCTACGGTTGGCGCGGGGACTACGTGGGCGGCGATGCAGAAGGCGCTGGCGGTGCATGGGCAGCGAGTGGCGCTGGATCCTTTGTGGCCGGAGACGGCGACTGTGGGTGGGATCATTGCTACGAATGATTCGGGCGCGCTGCGGTTGAAGTATGGAAGCCTGCGCGATCTGATTATTGGCATGACGATTGTGCTGGCCGATGGAACGGTGGCAAAGTCCGGCGGCAAGGTGGTGAAGAATGTTGCGGGGTACGATCTGCATAAGCTGATGACGGGAGCATTTGGGACGCTGGGGGTGATTGCGGATGTTACGTTTCGGCTGCATCCGCTGCCTGCGGAGACGAGGACATGGACGATCTCTTCGTCTAGTTCGGAGCCGATGGGCGAGTTGATGATGGAGGTGCTGGACTCGCAGTTGAGCACACAGGCGATGCAGTTGCGTGCAGGGGCGGAAGGGTATTTGCTGGATGTGGAGTTGGCGGCGCTGCCGGAGGTGTTGGCCTTGCAGGTTGAGGCTTTGGATCGTCTGGCACAAGGTGGAAATGGGACGGGTGGGGATGTGGGTACTTCTTCGGTCTCCCCATTTGAGGTTCGGGAGCGGCTGTTCGATGCGCCGGGTGGGGTGGTGGTTAAGGCGACGATGTTGCCCTCTGCGATTGCGCGCTTGTCCGCGGATGTAGTGAGGCTTGGAGGAACGGCGGCTACGCAGGCGACGGGGATTATGTTTGCGCGGTTTGAGGAGGAGACGGCTCGGACTGCTCTTCCCTTCTTGCAGGAACGGGTCGCCGCTGCGGGAGATGGATCGCTCACCGTATTACGTGCTCCGGTGGGTTTGTTGCCGACGCGGGATGAAAAGATTTCTCTGTTGATGCTGGCGATCAAGCAACGGTTCGATGCGAATGGTGTGCTTAATCCGGGGCGTATGGGCGGGGGGATTTAGCGATGGCGCATCTGACGCAGATTGAGGAGCCAAAGCCGTCAAGCTTCGATGCGCACCATGCGCCGGAGAAAGAGCTGCTGGCGGATTGTGTGCATTGCGGGTTCTGCCTTCCGGCTTGTCCGACGTATGTGCTTTGGGGCGAGGAGATGGATTCGCCGCGTGGGCGTATTTACATGATGCATAAGGCGAGCGAGGGGGATGCTCCGCTGGACCAGAACTTTCGCGGGCACATGGACAACTGTCTGGGGTGCATGGCGTGCATGACGGCGTGTCCTTCGGGGGTGCAGTACGACAAGCTGATTGAAGATACGCGGGCGCAGGTGGAGCGCAATATTCCGCGTGCGGTGGGCGATTCGTTGTTTCGGAAGATGCTGTTTGCTGTGTTTCCGCATCCGGCGCGGCTGCGGATGATGGCTGGGCCGCTGTTTGTGTATCAGCGCACGGGGTTGCAGGCGTTGGTGCGGTGGTCTGGTTTGCTGAAGCTGGCGCCGAAGCGGTTCGCTGCGATGGAAACCCTGCTGCCTGTGGTGCCGAAGAACTTTGCGCGGAGGATGCCGGAGCAGACGGCGGCGGCGGGTACGCCTCGACGGCGGGTGGGGATGCTGACGGGGTGCGTGCAGCAAGTGTTCTTCTCGCATGTGAACGCGGCGACGGCGCGGGTTCTTGCGGCGGAGGGTTGCGAGGTGATTGCACCGGCGGACCAGCCGTGCTGCGGGGCGCTGATGGTGCATTCGGGGCTGGAAGAGCAGGCGGCGGCAATGGCTCGGAGGATTATTGCGATCTTCGAGAAGGCGGACGTGGACACTGTTGTGATCAATGCCGCGGGCTGCGGGTCGACGATGAAGGAATATGGGCATCTGCTGCGGGATGATGCGGAGTGGGCCGAGCGGGCGCGAGTGTTTTCGGCGAAGTGCAGGGACATTACGGAGGTTCTTTGTGAGCTGGCGCCGGTGGCTGCGCGCAATCCTCTGACGTTGCGCATTGCGTATCACGATGCGTGCCACCTGCGTCATGCTCAGGGGATTTATCAGCAGCCGAGGCAGTTGTTGGGAGGCATTCCGGGGCTGGAGGTCGCGGAGATTGCGGAGGCGTCGCTGTGTTGCGGCTCCGCGGGGGTTTATAACCTGCTGCAGCCTGAACCTGCGCAACAGCTTGGCGACCGAAAGGTGGATCACCTGCTGGCGACGAAGGCTGCGGCGGTTGTATCGGCGAACCCTGGCTGCCTGCTGCAACTGATGAGTGGGCTACGGCGGCGAGGGGAGAAGACGCTGCCTGCGTTCCACATGGTGGAATTGCTGGATGCTTCGATTCGGGGGGTATCGGCGGAGGAGTTGATTCGAGGGGAACGGAAGCGAATGACAATCTGATAGCCAGCTTGACAGGAGTTGAGAGGCATCAATAAAGTTCGGGACACCTAGAAATTCGACTGCGGCTTATTACGGAGGGTTTCAGTGACCAGTGGATGGATCAACCGACGCAACTTTAGCAAGCTTGCTGCTTCGACACTCGCTTCCAGCTATCTCTCCTCCTATGCGCAGAGCAGTGGCGCTTCACAAAAGCCGGTGGGGTATGCGGCGATTGGGCTGGGATCGATCTCGGATATCTTTATGCGCGCGTGCGCGAGCTCCAGCAAGGCTAAGATTACCGCGCTGGTGACTGGGCATCCGGAGGACAAGGGCGCGCGGTATGCGGCGATGTATGGGATTCCGAAGACTTCGATCTATACCTACGAGACGTTCGACCAGATTCGCGACAACAAGGACGTGGACGCGATTTACGTTGGTCTGCCGAACAGCATGCACGCCGAGTACACGGTGCGCGGCGCGAAGGCGGGCAAGCATGTGCTGTGCGAGAAGCCGATGGCGATCTCGAGCGCTGAGTGCCGCACGATGATCGACGCGTGTCATGCAGCCAAGGTGAAGCTGATGATCGGCTACCGCCTGCAATATGAACCGATGTTGGAGCGGGTGATTGAGATCATCGGGGCCGGGGACATCGGGCAGGTACAGTCGTTTCAGGGGGGGTTCTATGGTCAGCAGCCGGCGGGGGCCTGGCGGCTCTCGCGCAAGCTGGGCGGTGGAGGCTCGCTGATGGATCTTGGGATCTATCCGCTGAACGCAATCCGGTACATTACGAAGGAAGAGCCTAACGACTTCCGAGCGTTGGTCTCGACGCGGGATAAGAGCGGGCGCTTTGCCGAGGTGGAGCAGTCGATTGAGTGGACGATGAAGCTTCCTTCCGGAATTCTCGCGTCGTGTGGATCTTCGTATGGGCAGAACGGGCCTGGCTTCCTGAACATCAATGGTGATCGAGGAATGCTGCAGATGTCTCCGGCATTCAACTATGACGGGCTGCATCTGCATGGACAGGCGGGTAGACGGCAGATCGATGAAGTGAGTCCGTCCAGGTCGCCATACCAGTTCGCGATCGAGGCGGACCACTTCGCCGACTGCGTTCGCAATGGCACCGAGCCGAGATCGCCCGGGGAAGAAGGCTTGAAAGATATGCTGGCGATCGAGGCAATCTACAAGGCTGCAGGGACGCCGATCGCTTAGGCTCGCTACGCGACGTGGTTCTCGAGCGTGCCGATTCCTTCGATGGTGATGCGGATGGCGTCTCCGCTTGCAAGGGTGAAGTCATCCGCGGGAACGATGCCGGTTCCGGTCATCAGAAATGCTCCGTCGGGGAAGGTGTTGTCGCGATAGAGATACTTTGCGAGGTCTTTGGGGTCGCGCTTGAGTTCCGCGAGGGTGGTGGCTCCAGTGAAGACAGGGCGGTTTTGCCGATTGATTTCGATGTGGATGCTGGTGAATTTTGGCAGCGGTTCAGTTGAGAGCAGGATGCAGGGGCCGAGAGCGCAACTGCCGTCGTAGACCTTGGCTTGCGGGAGGTAGAGGGGGTTCTCGCCTTCGATATCGCGCGAGCTCATGTCGTTGCCGATGGTGTAGCCGAGGATTTCGCCGGAGGGGTTGATGAGGAGGGTGAGTTCGGGCTCGGGGACGGACCACTTTGCGTCGGAGCGGATGCGGACTGCGCCGCCGGGAGCGATGACGCGGCGGCCGGTCGCCTTGAAGAAGAGCTCGGGGCGCGGGGCGGAGTAGACGCGGTCGTAGAAATCGCCGCCTCCGGCATCTTTGCTCTCTTCGATGCGGGCGTTGCGGCTGCGGAAGTAGGTGACGCCGGCGGCCCAGACCTCCTGGCTGACGATTGGGGCAAGGATGGTGGTGGGGTCGAATGAGGCCGAGGGTGCGTTGTTGATCGCTGCGCTGAGGCGTGCCTGGAGGTCCGTGCCGCGGATGAGTTCGTTCCAGTTGGTTGCGGGTATGAGGTGGAAGCTACTGTTCTCTTCGACGAAGATGCCAGTAGCGGTGCGATAAAGTTTCATGACTTGGATCTCTTTGGGGTGTGCGGTGTTTCGTTGCGGGTGAGTTGGGTGATGATGGCGTCGGCGTCGTAGACGCAGCCGCCCCAGACGCCTCCGCTGGCCTGAATGAGCGCGGCCCAGAGGCGTGTGTCTTCGGGCAGGTCGGGATGGGGGGCGAGGTCGTCGCGGGAGGGGCGTGCGGCGAGGCGGCGAGTGCCTTCGTCGGCGGAGAAACGGTCTTCTCCTTCGCCGATGAGGTTTACGGTGCCGTGGAGAACATTACGATCGATCATGATTTCGATGGTGTCGGATTCGCGGATGCGGCCGATGGGGCCGCCGGCGAGGGCCTCGGGTGAGATGTGGCCGATGCATGCTCCCGTGGAGACGCCGCTGAAGCGGGCGTCGGTGAGGACGGCGACGTGTTTGCAGAAGGGCAGGTTCTTCAGGGCCGCGGTGACCTGATAGATCTCCTGCATGCCCGCGCCGGCGGGACCGCCGCAGATGAGGACGATGACGTCTCCGTGGGAGACCGCGCCGCGCTTGATGGCAGCGATGGCGGCAGCCTCGGTGATGAAGACGCGAGCTGGGCCGATGTGGCGATAGACGTTGCTTGCGTCGATGAGGGACGGGTCGATGGAGGTGCTCTTGATGACGCTTCCCTCGGGCGCGAGGTTGCCGGTTGGAAAGCAGACGGTTGCGGTGAGGCCTCGGCTGCGGGCGCGGTCGGGGGAGAGGATGACGTCTTCGGCGTCGATGTTGTCGAGAGCGCGGAGTTTTTCTTTCAGGACACGTCGGCGCTCGCTTTGCTCCCACCAGTTGAGATTCTCGTCGAGGGTTTCGCCGGTGACGGTGCGGACTTTGCAGTCGATGAGGCCCGCGCGGCGCAGGTGCAGCATTACTTCCGGGACTGCTCCTGCGAGGAAGACTTGCACGGTTGCGAAGTTGTTGGGGCCGTTGGGGAGTGCATCGACGAGGCGTGGGACTTCGCGGTTGACGGCTGTCCAGTCCGCGGCCGTTGGACGCTTGAGGCCGGCGGCATGGGCGATGGCGGGGACGTGCAACAGCAGGTTCGTGGAACCGCCGAAGGCCGCGTGGAGAACCATCGCGTTGCGGATGGCGGCGTCGGTGAGGATGTCGCTGGTGGCGATGCCGAGTTGTGTCATGCGCAGGATGGCGCGGGAAGAGCGCGCGGCTGCGTTCAGCCAGATGGGCTGGCCGGAGGGTGCGAGGGCGGCGTGGGGGAGCGAGAGGCCTAATGCTTCAGCGACGATCTGCGATGTGGCGGCGGTGCCGAGGAACTGGCAGCCGCCGCCGGGCGTAGCACAGGTGCGGCAGCCGACTTCCGCGGCATATTCGAGGGTGATTTGTTGCTGGGCAAAGCGTGCTCCGATGCTTTGAATCTTGGCTGCGTCTTCGCCGTCTTCGGGGAGAAGCGTGACGCCACCGGGGACGAGGATGCTGGGCAATGGGCCGGAGGATGCGAGCGCCATCATCATCGCGGGAAGGCCTTTGTCGCAGGTGGCGATGCCGATGACCCCTTTGCGCGTGGGGAGCGAGCGCATGAGACGGCGCAGGACGATGGCTGCGTCGTTGCGATACGGGAGCGAGTCGAGCATGCCCGCGGTGCCTTGCGTGCGGCCATCGCAGGGGTCGGTGCAGGCTCCGGCGAAGGGGATGGCGTGGCGGTTGCGAAGTTCGCGCGCGGCTTCGGCGACGAGGAGACCGACCTCCCAGTGGCCGGTGTGGAAGCCGAGAGCGATGGGTGTTCCATCCTGGGCGCGAACTCCGCCGTGCGTGCTCAGGATCAGGTATTCGGGATCGAGCAGGCGCGCCGGGGCCCATCCCATGCCTGCGTTCTGGCTAAGGCCGAAGAGATTGCCGGAGGGTTGGGTGAGCAGCATCTCCGGCGTGATGGGGAGCACGCCTTCGGGGCCGGGGGCGTGGGTTCTGGTGTCCTGGTAGAGGGAGGCGTCGCTCTCCAACACCTGGGCTGCCGTGACTGCATTGTTCGGGTTGGTCGTCATACTTTGCTGGGGATTTCGCGGGCGAGCTTAGTGTCAAGATTTTTTGAATTGGGGAGAAGGGCAACAAAGATCGCGGAGCAGACCATTGAGAAGGCCATCAGGAGAAATCCCGCGCGGGAGTCTCCGGTTGCGGCCTGGAGCCAGCCGACGAAGTAGCTGCCGCAGAAACCTCCGAGAGCGCCGGCACTGTTGATGATGGCGAGGACTTCGGCGGTCATGTTCTGGGGGACGCGCTCGGGCACGATGGCGAAGAAGGGGCCGTAGGGGGCGTACATGCAGCCGCCTCCTATGACGAGGCAGGCGAAGGCTGCGACGAAGCTTCGCTGGGCGAAGAGGTACGAACCGAAGTAGGCGAATCCAGAGGCGAGCAGGAAGGGCCATACCAGCGATTTGCGCCTGAGGGTCTTGTCCGAGATATGCGAAACCAGAAGCATGAGCAGAATCGCCAGCAGATAAGGGCAGGCAGAGAGCAAGCCTGTGTTTGCCATGGACAACGACGCGCCCTGCTTCACCATCGTAGGCAGCCACAGCACAAAGCCGTAGGTGCCGAGGCACCAGAAGAAATATTGCGCGTAGAGGAGTAGAAGATCGTAGCGGAAGAGTTGTTTGCGAGTGGGGGCCATTGCCGGAACCGCGAGTTGTTCCTGCGCCAACCGATCCGCCAGTGCGCTGGCTGCTTCGGGAGGCAGCCATTTCGCTTTCGAGGGGCTGTCGCGCATGACGACGATCCACACGAAGGCCCACAGGATGGAGGGAATGCCTTCGATGATGAACGTCTTCTGCCAGCCGAAGTCCTGAATGAGAAAGCCGGTGATCGTGGACATCCAGAGCACGGTGATGGGGTTGCCGAGGATGAGAACGGTGTTGGTGCGCGAACGTTCCGCGCGGGTGAACCAGCGTGTCAGCAGGAGCAACATCGCCGGGAAGATGCAACTCTCTGCGACACCGAGCAGGAGACGATCGAGCGCAAGCAGCCAGAACTGACGGAAGACGCCGGTGAGTGTGGCGAGTATTCCCCAGGCGATGAGAGAGGCGAAGACGAGGCGAGTGGCGCTTCGTTTTTTGGCGAAGCGCGCGCTGGGAATCTGAAAGGCGAAGTAGCCGAGGAAGAAGAGGCCGCTGAGAAGCGACGAGTCTTTGTCGGTGATGTGCAGCGTGGATGCGAGGCCGGCGGCTGCGCCGAATCCATAGTTGGCGCGGTCGAGATAGGCGAGGCTGTAGGTGATGAAGACAACGGGCAGCACATAGAGCCAGCGCTTTTTAAGATTCGCTTCCGTGCGCGCTGCGGCTATTGCATCCGCTTCGGGATCGAGCCCGGGTTGTGTGCCGAAGACCGAAGAGTTCATCGCTGCTTTCATTTTGCGTGTAAAGTGACTCGCGTGACCAGCAACATCACGTCTAGTCTAAAGTATATGGTGTGCGTTGCGGACGCGAGAGCAGGGCGTTTGCGGTGTCGTCGCCTTGGAAGCGCTCCTTCTGCGGGTCCCACGAGAGGCGACGCTTCGCCTTCATCGCAATGTGGTGGAGGAGGCAGGTGGAGCAGGCGCGGTGGCCCATCTCCACGGGCGAGATTGGCTGCTGGCGCGAGCGGATGCAATCGAGCCAGTTGCGGTGCTGCTCCTTGCTGACATAGAGATGAATTTCGTTGGGGCCGATGACGGAGTCGAGGATTTTGGGATCGCCGGCGTCGAGGCCTGTCTGCTTGAGGCGTGGGTTGGCTGGCGTTCCGCTCGCGGGATCGCTGGCCGTGACGTTTTCCGTGCGGGTGACGAAGATCCAGCCTTTGGTTCCGTAAAACTTGATTCCGTTCGGGAAGTCGCCGGAGATGTCGAGGGTGACGCCGCTGGCGTAGACCGAATGCGTGAGAAATTTGCCATGGACGTTCCAGAGGCCGTGCGTGGGGAACTCGGCTGTGCCCCAGATTTCGACCGGCCCCGTGTACTCGGTATTCATGCCCCAGTGGGCGCTGTCGACGTGGTGCGCGCCCCAGCCGGTGATCATTCCGGCTCCAAACTGCTCGCATCGCAGCCAACCGGGGCGATCGAATCCGGTCTGGGGATGCACGCGAATCTCGGTGTAGTAAACCTCCGGCGTTGAGCCTAACCATGCGTCGTATTGAAGGCTCTTCGGCACAGGCATAGGTGGAGCTTCGGGGCCGGAGGGGTCTCCGGGGAGGCCGATTTCGACGTGCTTGAGATCGCCGATGCGACCGTTGCGCACGAGTTCGGCTGCCGTTCGGAACTGCACTGTCGAGCGCTGCTGGCTGCCAACCTGCAAAATGCGCCCCGAGGCTTGCACCGCATTGCTGAGGTATCTGCCTTCGGAGATCGTCAGCGACGCGGGCTTTTGCAGGTAGACATCCTTGCCGGCGTGGACGGCTGCGACTGCTAATCGCGCGTGTTGATGGTCTGGCGTGCTGATGACCACTGCATCGATGTCTTTATTTGCGAGAAGGTCGTGGTGGTTGTGGTAGCCGAATACACCGTCGTAAGACTTGCCGGTCCTCTTCGCGTAGGTCTCGTTGATCAGTTGTTTGCCTGCTTCGACGCGGTTCGAATCGAGGTCGCAGACGGCCATGATGCGCACGTCGTCGTATTGCCATATTCCAGGCAGATCGTGAACGCGCGAGATGCGGCCGACGCCGATAGCGCCGACGTTGATTCGGTTGCTCGGGGCCATCTGGCCGAAGATGGAGGCTGGGACGATCATCGGAAATCCGGCGGCGACTGCGGTTCCGACCGATGTCTTGAGGAAATTGCGGCGGGAAATGCGGGTTGCCTTCTTCATGGCATCACCCCTGGATTTGAACATGCTTCGCATCAAGTTGCGCGCGAAGCACCAACTCTGCCGCCAGCAGGCACTGCGTCTGGTCCTGCGCGATGTGCGTCCTGTTGACGACGTCGGAGACGAACTGCGGCCCGAATGGGAGGACGAGGTTGTTGCAGTCGATGTAGCGCGCTTCTTTGCCGTCCACGACGAAGAGATGGTTGCCGCCTTTGCGTCCTGCGATATCGACGTACTTTCGCAGCTCCATATAGCCATCGGTTCCAAGGATGAAGAGGCGGCCGTCTCCCCAGGTGCCGAGGCCCGCGGGCGTGAACCAGTCGAGACGCACGTAGCCGAAGCCGGCGTTGCCGTGCAGCATCATGTCGCCGAAGTCCTGAAATTGCGGATGATCCGCGTGACGCACGTTGGCTACCTGCGACGCGACGACCTCGGCCTGCGTGGAACCGGTATAGAAGAGAAACTGATCGACCTGGTGAGAGCCGATGTCGGTGAGGATTCCGCCGTACTGCTCGGGATGCCAGAACCATTCGGGGCGCCCTGAGCCTCCGCCGGCGTCACCCTTCGCCTGATTGATCTGATGGGGAGCGATATTGATGGTCTGGATGACCTTGCCGATGGCGCCCGCCTGCACGAGTTCGCCGGCTTTAACTGCGGCCTTAACTTCGAGCCGCTCGCTGTACATGATGGCGAAGATGCGCCTGGTTTCGGCGATGGTCTTGCGCACTTCAGCGAGTTGCGCCAGCGTTGTGATGCCGGGCTTGTCGCTCAGGTAGTCCTTGCCGTGCTGCATTACGCGAACTCCCAGGGGCGCGCGAAGATTGGGGATCGTTGAGCTGAGGACGAGTTGGATGGAAGGATCGTTGAGGATCTCGCCCTCTGACTTCGCTGCGTGGGCTTGCGGGTAGCGCTTAAGGAAGGCGGCTCCGCGCTCCGGCTCGGCAGCATAGACGCTGGTCAACTCGCCGCCGCCGCGAATCATGGCATCGACCATGCCATAGATATGGTCATGGCTCATGCCCGCGACCGCGAACCGGATGGTGTGCTCGGGCTTCTGAAGAGAGCCCTGCGCGGGCTGCGCGATCTCCTCGATGATCCGGCCGCCGAAGGGCGAAGCTCCGAATGTCGCCTCCGGTAGAGCCGTGAGTACGCCCGCGGATCCCATTGCTTTCAAAAATTCACGTCGACCCAACGCGTCCATGGCCTGACCTCCCAACGTGCGGACCATTTTCTTGTGTTATCGGATAAATGTCACGCGACTAAAGTAACAGCGGACCGCTTCGCGGAAAGGCTACGGTTCGACCCAACATTTTTTAGCGCTGCAATTATGGCATAAACATTGGGGTTTATGGGTTTTCCCCGATGGAAGCGAAGTACCAGGCAGCAATTCCATGACAGCTTCATCTAATTGTAGTAAAAATCTTTTTGAAGCAGATCATCACCACTTTAATGGCAGGAAAGCGATTGTGAGCCTGTTCAATCTCCAAGGGAAGCGCGCAGTAGTCGTCGGGGGCACCACCGGTATCGGACGAGCCATTTCGATTGGACTGGCATCGGCCGGCGCGGATGTCGTTGCTTCTTCTCGATCGAGCGAAGCTGTCGATTGCGTGGCAAATGAGATTGAGAAGATGGGTCGCGCAACCTTACGAATGACGGTGGACGTCTTGAGCCGGAGTTCGTTGCAGGCACTGCATGATTCGGTTCTCTCGGCTTTTGGGCGGGTGGATATTCTGGTTAATTCCGCGGGGATTACGAAGCGAGTCCCGACGCTGGAGTGTTCCGAAGAAGATTGGAACAAGATCATGGGCGTCAACCTGAAGGGGACGTTGTACAGTTGCCAGATCTTCGGCAAGACGATGCTCGATCAGCGATACGGGCATATTGTGAACATTGCTTCGCTATCCACCTTTGTCGCTTTTCATGAGGTTGCTGCCTACGGAGCCAGCAAAGCGGCCGTTGGCGCGCTGACCCGCTCACTCGCGGTGGAATGGGCGGAGAGCGGCGTCTGTGTCAATGCGATCGCTCCGGGAATCGTCCCCACGGAGTTGAACAGGAAGTTGCTGGACTCGCCGCGAGGGCGCGAGTTGAGTCAAAGAACGCCTATGCGCCGGTTCGGCACTCCAGAGGAAGTCGTGGGAGCGGCGGTATATCTTGCGTCGGATGCGAGCGCCTTTACTACTGGGCAGATTCTTTCTGTCGATGGCGGTTATCTGGCGAGCGGAGTCAATCAATAACGACGACGGCACGAGTTGCGAGCATGCCACGAACTCCAAGTAACGAGATCATTCCTTGGTCTAAACAATTAAATGCGGCAGATTCGATCCTGAGCGCTTCATGATCATCGCTTGCGGTGGTGAAGGCTTGATTGCTCATACATGGCACGCAATTTCGATTGGACGATATATTGACATTCGTTAGCTGAACGGCATAAAGTTCGCGTCTAAGATAAATCACCAAAAGCATCCAAGGATACCTGTCATCATGCGCGTGCGGCTTATTACTTCCCTGTTTTCCTTTGGGCTTACGTCGTGCCTGCTCTATGCACAGCAGACACCTGGACGTCTTCCTTACCAGGACAGTACGCTCCCGGTCGAGCAGCGGGTCGACGATCTGGTGTCGCGCATGACGCTTGAAGAGAAGACGTCGGAGATGATCAATACGTCCGCCGCAATTCCACGGCTGGGCGTGCCAGCCTACGACTGGTGGAGCGAGGGCTTGCATGGAGTGGCGCGCTCAGGGTATGCCACCATGTTTCCGCAGGCGATTGGGATGGCTTCGACGTGGGACACTGGGCTGATCAAGCAGGTTTCGACTGCCATTTCCACGGAGGCCCGCGCCAAGTACAACGAGGCGGTGCGCCACGATGTTCATTCGATCTACTACGGGCTGAGCATCTGGTCGCCGAACATCAATATCTTTCGCGATCCGCGCTGGGGGCGCGGGCAGGAGACATACGGGGAAGATCCGTATCTGACCAGCCGGCTGGGCGTCGCGTTTGTGGAAGGCCTGCAAGGGGACAACCTGAAGTACTTCCGGGCGATCGCTACGCCGAAGCACTTTGCCGTACACAGCGGGCCGGAGTCGGATCGGCACCGGTTCGATGCAATGCCGACGCCGCATGATTTGTGGGATACGTATCTGCCGGCATTTCGGGCGACGATTGTGGAGGCGAAGGCGGATTCGATTATGTGCGCTTATAACGCCGTCGATGGGGCTCCGGCGTGCGCGAACAAGGAGTTGCTGGGGACGATCCTGCGGAAGGATTGGGGGTTCAAGGGATTTGTTACCTCGGATTGCGGCGCGGTTGATGATTTCTATGAGGCCAATGCGCATCACTACTCGGCCAATAAGGAGGCGGCGGCTGTTGCGGGTATTCGTACTGGGACAGATACGAACTGTGGCACGACTTATCTTGCGCTGACCGATGCGGTGCATCAGGGGCTGATTCAGGAGTCGGAGATCGATGTCTCGCTGAAGCGGCTTTTTACGGCGCGATACAGGCTGGGGTTGTTCGATCCGGATGCGCAGAACCCTTATGCGAGTGTTCCGTTCTCGGAGGTTGGGTCTGCGGCGCATCATGCGCTGGCGTTGGAGACGGCTGAGAAATCGGTCGTGTTGCTGAAGAACGATGGCAACGCTCTGCCGTTGAAGCGAGGGCTCAAGACGATCGCGGTGATCGGTCCAAATGCCGCTTCGCTGTCTGCGCTGGAGGGAAACTATAACGCAGTGCCGCGCAAGGTTGTGTTTCCGGTGGATGGAATTGCGACCGAGTTCGCCGGGGCCAAGGTGCTGTATGCGCAGGGTTCGCCGTATGCGGATGGCGTGGCGTTGCCGGTGCCGCGGACGCTGCTGCATCCGAGTGCCGGTGCGGCGGCGGAGGGATTGAAGGGTGAGTATTTTGCCGGTGACAGCTTCGCCGGCAAGCCGGTTGCGACTCGTGTAGACAAGGAGATCGACTTCGACTGGAACTCCGCGAGTCCGGCGCCGGGTGTTTCCGCAGAACGCTTCGCGGTGCGCTGGACGGGGACGATCACGCCGCCGGAAGCGGGCACGTATGACTTTCAGATGCGGCTGGCGCATTGCTATCCGTGCGGCGATCAGGAGAAATTTGCGGTTTATCTCGATGGCAAATCCGTCTCGGAGTTTTCATCACCGGCGGGTGCTGAGTCCCGGCCAAGTTCTACTCCGCGGTTTGCGATGACCTTCAGCGATGCCAAGCCGCATGCGCTTCGCGTGGAGTATCTGCACAATGCCAAGCTGTTCGGCGCGGGCATCACGATGGAGTGGGCACCGAAGGCTGGACTGCTCGAAAAAGATGCGGTCGCGACCGCGCAGAAGTCGGATGTGGTTGTGGCGTTCGTTGGGCTTTCGCCGGAACTTGAAGGCGAGGAGATGCCGCTACAGATCGAGGGATTCTCGGGCGGCGACCGAACTGACATTAAGCTACCGGGAGCGCAACAACATTTACTGGAGGCGGTTGCCGCTACGGGTAAGCCGCTGGTGGTGGTGCTGATGAATGGAAGCGCGCTGGCGGTGAACTGGTCGCAGGAACATGCGCAGGCAATTGTGGAGGCGTGGTATCCGGGGGAGGCGGGTGCGGAGGCGATTGCGGAGACATTGTCCGGGAAGAACGACCCTGGCGGAAGGCTTCCGGTTACGTTCTATGCTTCGGTCGATCAGCTTCCGGCGTTCAGCGATTATTCGATGGCGCATCGCACCTACCGCTACTTCAGCGGCAAGCCGCTTTATGGGTTTGGGTATGGGCTGAGCTACACGCACTTTGCCTATTCCAAACTGCATCTTTCGAGCGACGATGCGCAGGCTGGGGAGACGTTGACGGTTGAGGCTGATGTGAAGAATGCCGGCGCGGTTGCCGGCGATGAGGTGGCCCAGCTCTATCTGACGCCTCCGCATACGAGTGTGTCGCCGAATTTGGAGCTTGCGGGTTTCACTCGGGTTCATCTTGCGCCGGGGGAGACGAAGCATGTTGTGTTCGCTCTGGATCCGCGGATTCTTTCGCAGGTGGATGAACAAGGAGTGCGTGCGGTGACTGCGGGGAAGTATTCGTTCTCGGTCGGCGGCTCGCAGCCTGGGGAGACGGATGGCGGGCTGATGGGCGGCTTTACAATCCGGGGACGACAGGAACTTCCTCGCTGAGGCTCCGGTAGACTACATCGAGATTGTGCTGGACCCTCCTCTATGAAGATTACGAATGCACGGCTTATCGTCTGCTCGCCCGATCGCAACTTTGTCACGCTTCGGATTGAGACCGACGCGGGAATCTATGGGCTGGGCGATGGGACGCTGAATGGCCGCGAACTTGCCGTTGCGAGTTATCTGACCGAGCATGTGCTTCCCTGCTTGATCGGGCGCGATCCTTTCGATATCGAAGACATCTGGCAGTATCTGTATCGCGGCGCGTACTGGCGGCGGGGGCCGGTGACGATGAGTGCGATTGCCGCGGTGGATGTGGCGTTGTGGGACATCAAGGGCAAGGCGTTGAATACCCCTGTCTACAATTTGCTGGGCGGCAAGAGCAGGCAGGGGGTGCTGGTTTATACCCATGCGAACGGGCGGGACATCGACGAGGCGCTCGACTCTGTGCGGCGGCACATGGACGAGGGCTACCTTGCGGTGCGGGCGCAGAGTGGGGTGCCGGGGGTGGCGAGCAGCTATGGCGTGCCCAAGGGCGGCAAGGCTTACGAGCCGGCGGAGCGTGGGTTGCCGGGCGAGAGCCTTTGGTCGACCGAGCGGTACCTGAACTTTGCGCCGAAGCTGTTTGAGCGGCTTCGCGTGGAACTGGGCGAGGATGTTCATCTGCTGCATGACGTGCATCATCGGTTGACTCCTATTGAAGCGGCGCGGCTGGGAAAATCGCTGGAGCCTTACCATCTTTTCTGGATGGAAGACCCGTGCCCGGCTGAGTTGCAGGAGGGCTTCGAGTTAATTCGACGGCATACGACGACTCCTATCGCTACGGGTGAGGTGTTCAACTCGGTGTGGGATGCACACGATTTAATTCGGCGGCAGTGGATCGACTACATCCGGATGACGATTGTGCATGGCGGCGGCATTACCCATGCGAAGAAGACGGCGGACTTCGCGGAGCTGTATCACGTGCGCACCGGGTTCCACGGAGCGACGGACCTTTCGCCGGTGACGATGGCGGCGGCGCTGCACTTCGGGCTGGCGATCCATAACTTCGGCATCCAGGAGCACATGCACCACACGGCTCTGACGGATGAGGTGTTTCCGCACCAGTACCGGTTCGAGGCCGGGTATATGCATCCGGGCGACGGGCCGGGGCTGGGCGTCGAGATCGACGAGGCGCTGGCCGCGAAGTATCCGTACCAGCGGGCGTATCTGCCGATCGCGCGGAAGCTGGATGGGACGCTTACGGACTGGTAGGGTACCCCCCCCCCGGTCTTAGCGTAAAGTCTTCGAAAGATGTGAGTTAAGCTCGCGCAGCTCGTGCTTCCCTCCCCTTGTGTTCTTACCTCCTCAGTGGGATTTTGTGCCCCCATCTTTAATTGTAGTGAGTGGAGGAAACTAAACGGCCAACTTTGTTGGCGTTTGGTTTGTTGGAGATAAGGGATTTTGGGGCTTGACATGCGATTTTGCTGGGATTTTTGAGGTTTTTTTGAAGCGGATTCTTACGGCGCTGTGGGTGGGCGTGTCCCGGGGGCTGAAAGCCCCTTGTTTCTCCGTGCCTGTATTGCCCGGACTAAAGTCCGGGCCTATCTCAGAAGCAACGGCAAGAACAGAAGCAAAGGCAACGGCAAGAACAGAAGCAAAGGCAGCAGCAAGAACAGAAGCAAAGGCAGAAGCAAGAACAGATGCAAAGGCAGAAGCAAGAACAGATGCAAAGGCAGAAGCAAGAACAGATGCAAAGGCAGAAGCAAGAACAGAAGCAAAGGCAGCAGCAAGAACAGAAGCGAAGGCAGAAGCAAGAACAGAAGCAAAGGCAGCAGCAAGAACAGAAGCGAAGGCGAAGTACGGAGATTCTGAGCCAGAGAATCGGCTCAGAATGACGGGCTTTCATGGTGATGGGCTGGAAGTGGTGACGAGATCATGAGTGGAGCTAGTTCACGGTTACGCGGTTGTTGCGTTGGGTGATCTCCGGGGTGGGGGTGGGGACTTCGATGGTGACGGTGCCGCCGTGGAAGTCGGCGTTGGCGGGGAGGGTAAGGGTGACTGTGGTGGTTTTGGGTTGGAGGTCTAGGGGGGCTTTGAGGGCGGGGGCTTTGACGGTGGCTAGGACTTTGCCGGCGTGGTCGCGGAGGACGACTTTGGAGGCTGGGGCGTCGACGGAGCCGATGCTGTGGATGGTGACCTTTATGGTCTTGCCTTCGACCTTGACGTCTTCGGGGTCCATGCCGAGGTCGGGGCGGGACCAGTAGGGGACGCCCTTGGTCTTGAGGGTGAGCTCGAGGACCGTGGTGGTGTGAGGGGCGAAGGTGAAGTCGAGGGTCTTGCTGCGCTCGAAGTCGACGGTGCTGGTGATGGGATTCTGAATGGGGCCGGCGGTTGCGGTGTTCTGCGTGGTGGGCTGGGTGCCCTGGACGACCTCCCACTGGCCGGGGTCGATCTCGGCTCCGGTCATGTGGGCTTTGACGGGGGTGGAGTCGAGGTTGTAGGCGATGACTTTGAAGTGGCCGGGGGTGGCCTCGGGGACGAGGATGGCGACGCTCTCGCCGGTGGCGGGGGCGTCGAACTGCCAGCTGATGATGTTGCCGGGGTAGACGCGGTCGCGCTGGAGGGCGATGCCTCCGAGGCGGGCGCGCTGGAGGTCTCCGGTGTTGAAGCCGCCGCCATCGGCTACGCGATCGATCCAGAGGCTGCCCTCGGTGTTGATGTACTCGCGGGCGGCTTCGGCTTCGAGCTGGGCGCGGTAGGTCTGCTCGAGATACTGGGTGTCGCCGGTCATCTGCCAGGCGAGATGGCCGCCGCCTGTCGCGGCTTGTTTGCCGACGGTGTCGCGGAGATTGAGCATGTCGATGGCGTCGGAGTTGACGGTCTGGAGGGTTGGGCCTTCGTCGGTGAGGGCCTGGAGGTATTTTTTGTCGCCGGTCCAGCGATAGGCCGACCACATGATGAACCAGGGTGCGCCGCCACCACCGCCGCCACCGACTTCCTGGTCGGACTTGAAGACGATGCTGGAGTTGATGGTGTAACGGCCTCCGGGGCCGAGCTTGCGGTGGGCGAGGAGGCCGTCGGCCATTTCGAGGACCATCTTTTTGGTCTCGGGCGAGCCGTTGTAGAGGACCATGGAGAGCGCGGGCTGGAAGACGAAGTAGGAGCGGGATTTGGAGACGCCCCAGACGCTGTCTTCTTCCATCTTGGTGCCGCTGTAGTAGGCGGTGCGGATGTGGCGGTGGCCGGCGGCGTTGATGCCGGTGAACCATTCGAGGCGCTTGGAGGTGACCATGGCGCGCTCGATCTGTTTAGGGCTGCCGAAGTCGAGGAGCATCATCTGGCCGAGGATGTTGATGCCGTCTTCGTAGCTGTGCAGCTCGTCGTACTGGTGGGAGGCGAGGCCGTTGGCCCAGAGGCCTTCTTTGAAGGTGGCTTCGAGCTCTTTGGAGACGGAGTTGGTGATCTTTTCCGCAGGCGCGCCCATGAGGGCTACCGACGGGAACATGTCGGTGAGGTCGGAGTCGTCGGAGAGGCCGCCGCCGAACTCGCCGTTGGCGATCTGGCGGTTGTCGATGTACCAGTTGATGAAGCGCTTGAAGTAGTCCATGTCCTTGACCTGGAGCCATGCCCATGCGGGGACTCCGGCGGGGACGACGGGCTGGGTGTAGGGAGGCGGCTGGGCTCCGCCGCGGTTCGCTGAGTACCAGTACTTGATGCCGAGGTCGTTGGAGGGATCGACGCTGAGGAGGTCGGAGATGTCGCCGAAGAAGCGGTTCCAGGTGTTGAGGCGCTCGGAGCTGACGGCCTCCTCGACCATGTTGGCGTAGTTGTCCTTGACTTCGGTGAGGCGGTCGGCGACCTGCTCTGGGATGGCTTCCTTGCGGGGCTTGAAGACGAGGCGAATCTCAGTGCCTTCGAGAGAAGAAGCGCCGAACTCGGGCGAGGCGGAGGCGATGGTTATGTAGAGGCTCTTTTCAGTGGGCAGGATGCGGTCGCGGGTATCGAGCCAGAGGGTGTGGGGCTCGCCGGGTTTGACGGAGAAGCTGTAGTTGAGCATGTTGCGCAGAGGCCAGAGGGGGTCTTTGACCTGGATGTTCATGGGGACATAGTCGCCGTGGGTGGGCTTGATGTTGAGGGCGGGAAGGTCGATGGCAATGCCGTCGAGGCCGCCGTCGAGGTTGACCCAACTGGCGCCGCCGGCTCCGCGGCCACCTGCTCCGCGGCTGGCGCGAGGATCGGAGGGGATGAGGATGTGGACGAGGGGAAGGCCGGTCTGCGGGGTGGCTGCGCGGGCAGCTCCGCCCTGGCGGCCACGGCGACCTGCTCCTGCTGCGGCTGGCGTGTCGGTGTTGGGTGCTGTGGCTTGTCTTCCGCCTGCGGGCACCGGAGCGGCTGCATCTGCTGGAGTGGGTTCGGCGGCAAAGCTGCCTTCGCCTGCATCGCCCGCGGCGACGAATGCGCCGCCGCGTCCGCGACCTCCGCCGCGTCCGCCGAAGCCTCCGCCGCCGGAGGAGGCAACGAGAGTCTGGCGCTCGTCTTCGGGATAGCGGCCGGCGATGAAGGAGGTGAGGAGGTCGAGCGATGGGTTATCGGCTGGAGATGTATTGCCGGAGAGGCGGTAGGTGAGCTTGGCGGTGCCTGCGGGCTCGCGGCCTTCGTGGACGTAGTAGGCGGAGAGCTCGCCGATGGGCTGCTCCTGCTCGACGTTGGTGAAGCGGATTCTTTTGCCGGTGATGGGCTGGGGGAGCTGGTTGCTGGTGAGCTCCTGGCCTTGCGGGCGCTCGAAGAGGGTGGTGGCGAGCTGCGGAGAGGTGTCGTGCTGGTCGGGGTCGGCTACTGCTGCGGGGTTGCCGTTGCCGGGGGTAAGGAGGGACATGTTGCCCCATGCGCCGCCCTCGATCTCAAGGTGGTTCCACGGTTCGTCGGGCATGTAGAAGGTGACGGACTTGCCGGAGACGGAGTAGCAGTCCCAGTCAGGGAGCTGGAAGTAGTCGTAGCGGCCTACAAGGCGGGAGCGGTTGTAGACGCCGGGCCATGTGGTCTCGCGGATGCCGTCGGTGGCTCGGCCCCACCAGCGCTTGAGGTCGTAGACGTCGTGGATCTCGACCTTGCGGACGGTGGTGTACTGCGAGGCCAGGGGTGCGGGGATGTCGTTGGGGCGATTCCAGCCGTAGTGGAGATACCACTCTTTCTGCCAAGGGTTGGAGGCAGAGGCGGGGAGGGTTCGGGCCAGGGGTGGGATGGTTTGCGGGGTCTCGCCTTTGGCTAGGGCGGCGACGTTATCGTCCGAGAGGGCGCGATCGTAGATGCGGAGCTCGTCGATGTCGCCGCCGCGGTCGAAGTTGTAGGAGCTTTCGACACCAGTGGGGCCGATGATGCGGGAGTGCGGGCCGAACTGGTCGAGGCCTGCGTCGAAGAGGCCAGTGGCGGCCTTTTCGCCGGCGAGCTTGCCGTTGACGTAGAAGCGGATGCCTGTGGTCTCGTCCCAGGTGAGGGTGAGGTGGACCCATTCGCTAGGCTTGGGGAAGTCCGGCATGGTGTAGGAGACGCGGGTGCGGCCGAGGTTGATGTCGGTGACGAAGGCGTCGAAGCCGTGGCCGTTGTAGTCGATGCGGAGCCAGGTCTGGTCCCAGCTGGAGTGGTCGGAGTAGCCGACGCGGAAGATGGGGAATTCGGTTTTGGTGACGGGGTCGCGGGAGCGCCAGTAGAAGGAGAGGGTTCCGCGCTGGGAGTAGATGTTTCCGGCGGCCCAATAGGCGAGGAGCTGGTTGTTGCCGCACTGGATGTAGGAGCCTTTGGCTCCGCCGGGGAGGATCTCGACGTCGGACTGGTAGTTGGGGGCGGGGACGCCGCCGGCGGCGTAGTCGGCGTTGAAGCCGTGGTCGCCGGAGAGATAGAAGAGCAGGCCCGGCTGGTTGGCTGGTGCGGGGGTGGGGGCGTAGGTGGAGAGATGGCGGGAGAAAGGCTCTTGTGCGTGGGCCGAGGAGACCGTCACCGCGCCGGACAACGCACTCAGCAGGAGGACGGCGAACCACGACGAGAGAACAACAAACCGCGACGAACGTAGATAGACCTTAACCTGCACCCGGTAGCCTCAATTTTCATATTTTGGGCAACCTGGACTAGACGGGTTCCGGAAGGCGAAAGTTGCAGGGGCCCGCCGGCCGGTTGACACTACAGGCGCGGCTGGATATATTTGCGACCCTCCGGACTCTTGAAACAATTTCCTCATTGGAAAACTGCCGGGGAGTGTCCTGGCGGGTGTTTTTCGGAGTCATTCGAACGGCGAACGGTGACGGAAAGGTCGGAATAATCTCAATGGAATTGAATTTTAGAAATCGTGTTCTTCTTGGCGGAGCCCTGCTGGGAGTGATTTTTAGTGCCGGCGCTCAAGCGCAGAAGCAAGCCCCGATGTCGACGGCTGACCGGCAGGAGTATCTCGACAAGATCATGAAGATTTTGCCGGATGTTCCGAGTTGGGACGCGTGGCAGAAGAAGACCGGGACGCTGCCTCCGGACTTCAACTCGCTGCCGCGGCATGACGCGATGCCGGACCCGATGAAGTTCGACGATGGGCGCAGGGTGACGACGGCTGCGCAGTGGCCGGCGCGGCGGGCAGAGATCCTGAAGACGATGGAGAAGTATGTGTGGGGCACGGTGCCTCCTACGCCGAAGGTCGACCACGTGACGCTTCTCGACGAGAAGCATGAGGATGGGTACACGGTTCGCAATGTGCGGTTGGAGTTTGGGCCGGGGAGCAAGGGTACGCTGCGTGTGCGCACCTATGTTCCCGATGGGACTGGGCCGTTCCCGGTGATGATCAGCACGAGCCTGCAGGGATGGGCGACTTCGCTGGTGCGTCGCGGGTATATCGCGGTGGGTTATGCGGGCAATGATGGCATGGACGATGCGGCTCCGCTGGCGGCGCTGTATCCGGACTACGATTTTGCGCTACTGCCTCGGCGTGCGTGGTGCGCGGGGATCGTGCTCAATTATCTGGAGACGCTGCAGCATGTAGATATGAAGCACATCGGCATCTTCGGCTACTCGCGCGACGGCAAGATGGTGACGATCGCAGGCATTCTGAATCCGCGAATTACGGCTGTGATTGCAGGCAGCACGGGCGTTGGCGGCGTTCTGCCGTGGCGCGCGGCGGGCGAGCGTGGGTTCGGCGAAGGCATTGAGAGCACGACGCGGTCATTCCCGACCTGGTTTGTGCCGCAGCTGCGGTACTTCGCCGGACGCGAGGACCGGCTGCCGGTGGATGGCAACGAACTGGCGGCACTGATGGCGCCGCGATCGATTCTGATGGAGTGGGGACACAACGACCAGGTGTCGAATACGTGGGGCTGCGAGCAGACGTACTACTCGTCATTGCCGGTCTACAAGCTGCTGGGCGTGCCGAGCAACCTGGCGACGTTCCGGCTGCCGGGTTTCCACGGCACGAACGATGAAGAGGCTGACTTGGACTGGCTGGACCAGCAGTTTGGGAGAGCTCCTCGCACCTGGACGAACAACCTGATCTTCCAGTGGGATTGGAACACGTGGAAAGCGAGCACCAAGACGACGGTGGACCTGCTGAAGTATCCGAAGCAGTCGCCGGATGAGTTGATGAAGAGCTTGACGGGCACGGCGATTACCTCGACCGCAGACTGGGAGAAGAAGTCGGAGGCGCTGCACAAGACGGTGACTTCGATGCTGGGGACGGAGCCGCCGATCGTAGCGCCGGAGGCTCGCGGTGGTTTTGGCGGAGGCCTGCGACGAGGAGGGGCAGGAGGCGCGGGAGCTCCGCAGCCGGGGCCGGGCGGATACATCCCGAATCCAGGGCAGGTGACGCCGAATCTTCCTGCGTGGGTGATCGGCAACGGCGGCAATTCGTATGGCTGGCTCGAGCCGGAGAAGGATGAGACGGCCACACGCCACATCATGTTCAGCGGCATCGCCGGAGATCTTTACTATCCGAAGAGTGCGCCGGCGGGCAAGAAGCTGCCTACTGTGGTGTGGCTGCATGGCTATAGCTATCCGCTGGGGTATATGTGGGTCTATCACTCGGATTTGCATCCGATTCTGGCGCTGGTCCATGCCGGATACGCAGTGCTGGCCTATGACCAGAGCGGGTTCGGCTCGCGCCTGACGGAGGTTGGCAACTTCTACGAGCGGTATCCCAAGTGGTCGCACATGGGCCGGATGGTAGAGGACGCTCACTCAGCCGTGGACGCGCTGACGAAGGACCCACTGGTCGATGCAGACCACATCTACCTGTTCGGCTATTCGATGGGCGGGACGGTGGCGATCTACGAGGCTGCGTTGGACTCGCGGGTCAAGGGCATCGTCTCGATCGCCGGATTTACGCCGATGCGGACGGATGTTGCGGCGCACGGAGACGGTGGTGTGGCGCGGTATGCGATCGAGCGGGGAGAGATTCCCAAGCTTGGATTCTTCATCGGACATGAGTCGCAGATTCCCTACGACTACCAGGACCTGCTGGGGATGATTGCGCCGCGGCCGGTGCTGATCGTCGAGCCGCAGTTGGACCGCGATGCGTATCCCGCGGAGGTAGAGGGCGCAGTCGACCAGGCAAAGAAGGTCTACTCGCTCTACAACGCCGGGGACAAGGTTGCGATCCACGAGCCCTGGGACTACAACCGGCTGCCGAACAACATGCAGGACGAAGCAGTGAAATGGATGAAGGCAAACCTTCCGTAATTTTCTAACGCTGCAGTACAACTGGACGAGACGTGAGCGTGTTTGCTTCGTGTCTCGTCCAGTTCCGTTTTGGATGGGAACCATGATGAAGATCAATCTGGACGTTTCACGCAGGGAGTTTATGCAGACGGCTGCGCTGGTGACGGCGTCGGCAGCGGTGGGGCATGCGGCTATGCTACAGATGGATGCGGAAGGAGCTGTTTGCTGGGTTTTTGAAGATGGCGGGAGTTTCGCAGCAGATTGCGGTCGACGACCACACCGTGCAGGCGAGGCTGCATCAGGGCGACGTTAGTGGCGTAAGGTGGATGTGAGTTTCTCCCGGGGGTGTGTGACCTATGGCGAAGGAAGTTGTTCTGCCGATGGATCGTCGTGATTTTGTGAAGTTGGCTGGAGTTGCTGCGGTAGCGGGCGCGGCTCATCCGGCGTTGGCTGTTGGCGCGGGTAAGGTTCTGTTTGTGGTGGAGGATGGGGATGCGATGACCTCGTCTGCGCCGGTGAAGTGGGCGGTGGAGCGGCTTCGCGATGCGCTGACGAAGAAGGGTGTGGAGTCGGAGAGCGCCGCTTCGGTGACGGGGCGGAGTGGGGTGAGTCATTTTGTTGTGGTGGCTGGGGCTTCGTCGAAGCTGGCGAGTGGATTTGGTGCGGGGCATATGCCGGAGGGGCCAGAGGGCGTAAGCGTTACGCCGGGGCGTGTAGCGGGTGTGCCGGCGGTGCTGGTTTCGGCTACGGACGCGCGCGGATTTGTGTATGGGCTGACGGAACTGGCGGAGCGCGTGCAGTTTGGCGATGTGGCTGCGCTGGCAGGGACGCATGCGACGAATGAGCGGCGCGCGAATACGGTGCGGAGTGTGGCGCGGGCGTTTTGCAGCGAGTTGGAGGACAAGCCCTGGTATTACGACAAGGAGTTCTGGACAGGGTATCTGGATACGCTGGCGGCTAGCCGGTTCAACCGGTTTAATTTTGCGCTGGGGTTTGGGTATGACTTTCCGCGCGGAGTGACAGATGACTACTTCCACTTCCCTTACCCGTACCTGGTGAGTGTGCCGGGGTATGACGTGCGGGCGGTTCCGCTGGAGGATGGGGAGCGGGAGCGCAATCTGGCGATGCTGAAGTTTATTGCCGCGGAGACGGCGTTGCGTGGAATTCAGTTTCAACTTGGGCTGTGGACGCATGCGTATGCGTGGACGGATAGCCCGAAGTCGACGCACCATATTGTGGGGTTGACGCCGGAGACGCATGCGGCGTATTGCCGCGATGCGCTGGCGATGCTGCTGAAGGAGTGTCCGCAGATCGAGGGGCTGACGTTTCGCATTCATGGGGAGAGCGGGATTCCAGAGGGAAGCTATCCATTCTGGAGGACGCTGTTCAGCGCGATTCCGGCGAGCGGGCGGAAGATCGAGATCGACATGCATGCGAAGGGCATGAATCAGATCATGATCGATATCGCATCGGCGACCGGGATGCCGGTGAAGATCGGCGCGAAGTTCTGGGCAGAGCATCAGGGGCTGGGTTATCAGCAGGCGGATATTCGGATGCAGGAGGTTCCGAAGCCGGGGCATGTGGAGACGGGCACCTTCGCGGTGAGCAATGGGGAACGGTCGTTTACGCGGTATGGATATGCCGATATGTTCCAGGAGGGCAAGAAGTACGAGATGCTCTTCCGGCTTTGGCCGGGGACGCAGAGGCATCTGCTGTGGGGCGATCCGGAGGCGGCGGCTGCTTATGGGAGAACGTCACACTTCTGCGGCGCGGCGGGGATTGAGATCTGCGAGCCGCTGACCTTCAAGGGGCGTGAGGGGTCGGGGTTACCGGGTGGGCGGTGTGCGTATGCGGATGCTTCGCTGAATCCGGATGGTGGGGACTGGAAGAAGTTTGAGTATTCGTACCGGCTTTGGGGGCGACTGCTCTACAACCCGGAGGCGGAGCCGGAGACGTGGCGGCGTTATCTGCGGAGTGAGTTCGGCGCGGCTGCGGCGGGACCGGTGGAGGAGACGCTGGCGAATGCGGGGCGGGTGCTGCCTCTGCTGACGACGGCGCATCTGCCTTCCGCATCGAACCACTCATTCTGGCCGGAGATCTACGAGAACATGCCGGTGGTGATTGGGGAGGAGCGTTCGCCGTACAGCGACACGCCGACGCCACGATGTTTTGGGACGGTGAGTGCGCTCGATCCGCAGCTATTTTCTACGATTGTGGATCATGCGAAGGATGTTCTGGAGGGGCAGCAGAGCGCGAAGTATTCGCCCGTCGAGGTGGCGCAGTGGATGGATGAGTTCGTGACAGCTTCAGAGGTGTCGCTGGCGGCAGCGCGAAGATCAGCGGGGGCGCGGGCGAAGACGCCGCGGTTTCGGCGGATGGAAGAGGATGTGCTGATCCAGATTGGGCTGGGGCGATTTTTTGCGGCGAAGCTGCGGAGCGGGGTGCTGTTCGAGATCTATCAGCAGACGGGGGATGCGCAGGCGGGACAGCTTGCGCTTGGCGAATATCGGAAGGCGCGCGCGGCTTGGTCTGCGATGGCGGAGCGGGCGAAGGGTGTGTATCGGCCTGATATAACCTACGGCTCGACGCCGGGGCGGCGTGGGCACTGGAGCGATCGGCTGGCGCACATCGATGCGGATATTGCGGCGATGCAGGAGAAGTTGAAGACACCGGCGAAGGGTTCGGGCGAAGGTGCGGCGGCGATTCACGCGGTGATGACGAAGGTGCGGCGGCCTGCCGTTGCGTGTGCGCATGCGCCGGCGGATTCCTTCAAGCCGGGGCAGGCTCTGGGTGTTGCGTTGAAGGTGGATCGGGCGGTTGGTGCGGGGTTATCGGCGCAGCTTCATTATCGGCATGTGAATCAGGGAGAGCGCTGGCGCGTGGCGCCGATGACGCGGCAGGGCGATGCGTTTCATGGTGCGATTGAGGCGGAGTACACGCAGTCGCCGTATCCGCTGCAGTACTACTTTGAGCTGCGCAGGGAGAGTGTGGCGTGGCTGTATCCGGCGTTCAATGCGACGCTCTCGAACGAGCCGTATTATTCGGTGTGGAAGCGTGTGGGTTAAAGGTGGCTTGCTTCAAGTTGTGGCACTGCTTCCCAGGTCTGAGATGCCAGACCTGGCACCCGGCACCCGGCACTCGATTGGTTGCTCCTTGGAGATTGATGGCGCTCCAAGCGGAATGCGGGGGTTCTTCGCTGCGCTCAGAATGACAAAAGTTTAGTGGTGGAGTGACAGATCGACGGAGCCCATGCGGCCGGTGACGGAGTCGCGGACGATGAAGCGCAGGGTCTTCGATCCCGGTGAGGGGTCGGCGGTGAAGGCGAAGTCGGCCAGTATGCTGGGATCGTGGAGGTCTACGCTGGGTTTGGCGTCGGCAGTCATGCCATGCAGCGTATGGCTGAGCATCTGTTTCTTCGCGTTGAGCGAGACGGCCATGATGTAGACCGAGGCGGTTGCGCCACCATTCTGTTTTGATTTCCAGGTGAGGTTCGCGACGCCTGCATGGATGATGTAGGTGTCAGGTGGCGCGTTGGGCATCGCATCGGGTTCGACGGTGATGTGCAGGCCGTTGAGCGGGATTGGGCTCTCCGCAGCGGTGGTGAGGTCATAGGCGGCAGTGGCGGCGGACTTCTGTTGCGGTGTCTCGCCGGCGTAGTAGCCGCCACGGGTGGTGGCGGTGAGGCCCGGACGCAGGCAGACGACGCGGATCCTGCGATACTGCGCGGCGGATTCGCTGTCGGAACTGGGCGTGTAGGCGATGGTGTAGAAGTTTGCCCCGAGATCGATCGAAGAGGCGATCTGGCTGGCGATGTCGTTTTTTCCGCGGACGATGCGGCCTCCGGTGACAGGGCCGAGGCGGTCGAAGTCATCGTTGGCGCCGAAGGGGTCGAAGTTGGCGCCGAGGGAGTCGCCGACGATGTCACCGAATTCGGCCTGGGATTGGTCGGTGAGTTCCACCATGCCGGCGGCGGAGCTGGTGGGATCGACGGCGTAGAGAGTGACCCGCGTGTCGAGCAGGACGTCGGTGATGTGCTGGAGGGTGTCCTTGACCTCCTGCGCGTCGTCGCGATCGATGGAGCCGGGATCGATGGTGGGGAAGCCGCCGCCGACCCAGATGAGGTTTTTGCGGCCTGTGATGCGGGAGTAGCTCTGGGCGATCTCTTCAAGAGCGCGCAGGGATTGGTCGAGGCGTTCGACAGGGCCGTACTGAGTCTTGCCGTTAAGTTCGAGGTTCCAGGCATATTTGTTTGGGGATGCGGCGAGGGCGCGCTGGAGGGCGTCGCGGTCGCGGGTGAAGGCCTGGAGCAGCTTGAACTGGTTGTCGTAGACGGTGAGGAGAGTCGTGGGCTCGGCGAGGAGCGCGGGCTGGGCCGCGAGGTAGTCGTGCAGCGAGCGGCGGGCGAAGGAGCTGTCTGCGAAGTGGGTGTTGAGCTGGTCAAGGACGAGGATGTTGACGGGCGAGCGGCCGAAGCTGGCGGGTTGCGCGGGATCGAAGACGGCAGATGCGCCGGCGGCGATTGAAGCAGACGGCAGAAGGTGAGCGGAGGGTGGCTCAATGGAACGAATGCGTTGCTGCTTGTCGTCTTCAAAGACCTGGAAATCTTTGGCGGTAAGGCCGGGGACGGGCTTGCCGGTCTGATCGGCGACGACGACGTCGAGGACAACGAGGCGAGCATTGACTGTCAGCGAAGAGGCATGGGCTACGGGAACGGATGGGGCATCCTCCCGCTGAGCCGGCGATTGGGCGTGGAGGGTTGCGATGCCCAGGAGAGACGCAGCCGTTGCGAGTAGAAGGGCCGAGGCGTGCGGCGCAGGGCTTCGACGATGGGGGACCAACAGCGGCAAGTTCTTCCTCTCTTCCAATGCTGCACATGTCATGCTACAGACGGCGACGCGTCAAAATACGCCGAATCCTCGTGCCATCGCAACGTACTCCATTCTAAGATGGCAGGATGCAAATGAATGGCACAAAGAAGAGGCAGATTGCGCGGGGCAGGAGCTGGATGCGAGGGTTGGGCGTGGGGGCGCTTCTGCTGTGCGTGGCGACTCCACGGAGCTGGGCGTGGGGGCGTGAGGGGCATCGGCTGACTGCGCTGGTGGCTGAGGCGTATCTGACGCCGGAGGCGAAGGCGGAGATCTACGAGTTGTTGCGTGCCGATTCGACAAGCCCGGAGACGCTCGCGGATATCGCCTCGTGGGCGGACGACTATCGTTCCCAGCATCCGGAGACGGCTGGGTGGCACTTCGTGGATATTCCGAAGTCGGAGGCAAAGTTCGACCGCAACCGCGACTGCCCGGTGTCGGCGAGTGACTCCAAGTCGCCGTGGCGCGACTGCGTGACAGACCGCATCCTGTACTTCGAAGGACAGCTCGCCGATGCGTCGCTCAGCCCGCAGGACCGGGCGATTGCGTTGAAGTTCGTCGTACACCTGATCGGGGATGTGCATCAGCCGTTTCATGCGCTGGGCGATGAGCGCGGAGGCAACCGCATTGCCGTGAACTTTATGGGCTCGAACATCTGCGACACCTCCAAATGCAACCTGCATGGCGTGTGGGATTACACGATCATCGATTGGGAGGGGCTGAGCGAAAAGAAGTACACCGACAGGCTGCTCCAGGAGATCAAAGATAACCAGTGGGAGAAGATGAACGGCGGGGAGCCGACTACGTGGGCGAACGTTTCGCACCACTATGCGGTGGAGGCGATGGTGCCGAACGGCGCCTTGCTGACGCATGAGTATGTGACGGAGGAGGCGAAGGTGGTGGATGCGGAGCTGGCGCTGGGTGGGTTGCGGCTGGCTCGAGTGCTGAACCGGATTCTCGGGGCCGCGGATGCTCCGGCGGCGCAGCCTGGGCGGACTTCGTTGCCGAGGTCGAAAACGCGGGCGGCTGCTCCGCAGTAGGCGATGGCATAGGGAAGCAAAGAGGGCGGCCTTTGCGGCCGCCCTCTTTGCTTGTGGTCGCGGTTAGAGCTTAGAAGTGTAGACGCACGGAAAGCTGCAACTGGCGTGGGGTATAGGTGTAGTTGCTATTGGAGTTGTTGTAGGTTCCGAAGTTGGGCTGCAGGGTGAGGGTGTCGACGAAGCCCGAAAGGTAGCCATTCGCCTCCTGCTGCGCAGTCGCGGCGACACTGGTGAGGTTGTAGGCGGTGTTCTGGACGCCGGTGATGTTCTGGTGGTTGGCGACGTTGAACAGCTCGGCGAAGAACTCCAGGCGGGGGCGCTCGAGGCCGTATTTATTTATGTTGAAGTAAAAATTCTTGGCGATGCGAACGTCGGCCTTGCTGGTTTTGGGGCGCGTGTACTGGTTACGGCGGATGCCATCGATGCGTCCCGAGGTGCTGCCCGAGCCGTTGGCGCTGCGAACGCCGGATACGCTCTCGCCGGGATAGCCATTGATAAACGGCGTGTACGCGAGACCGCTCTGCACCTGGAGGATGGGCGCGATGCGCCAGCCGCCAAAGAGGGCGTCCTTGTAGCCGTGAAAGTGGGTCTGCGGCTCGTAGGTGAGGGCCAGCACGAAGCGGCGGCGGACGTCGAGCGAGCTGTTGCCGTAGTCCTTGTACTGGTTGTTGGGATCGAGCGTGCTGGGTCCGGGGATGCCGGTGCCGATGTAGGGGTTGAAGTCCAGCGCGTGCGACCAGGTGAAGTTCGAGAGCATCGAGAAGCCGTGGCTGTACTTTTTGTTGATCTGGAAGGCGAGCGCGTTGTAGTTGGTGTTGACGTTCGACGCGATGCGCAGGATGCGGTAGTAGCTCGGGTTGTAACGACCACCGCTTACGCAGCCCGGGGGCGGGTTGATCAGAGGGCAACGTCCGTAGACGAGGACCGAGGTCGTGGTGTTGTTGACGAGCGGTGCCGGCTTGCCGCCGTGGGTAAGCACGGGGTTCAGGAAGCCGGGGCCCGGAGGCGTATCGTTGACGTTGATGTTGACCGTCTGGGCGTTGAGGAAGTTCACGTTGACGTCGCTGGCGCTATCCAGTTCGCGGCCGAAGGAACTCATGTAGGTGACGCCCAGCACGAGGTTGTGGCCGAGGTCCTGCTCGATGGCGAGATCGGCCTCATGGACCTGGGGGTTCTGGAGGTGCTTGTCGAGGTACGAGATGCTGGGGTGAGAACTGGCGTTGCTGGTTGCCGCAGCGCAGGCTTGCGCCTGGGCATAGGTGGTCACTACCTGGGGAAAGATAATGGTGCAGATGCCGCCTGCGCCACCGGTTGCCGTGGACGCGTCCGAGAAGAGTCCGGAGACGTTGACCTGGGAGCCAGGGCCACCCGAGTTCTGGTAGGACTGCTGGATGTTGGCATTGATGATGCGGCCAAAGTACATGCCGTAGCCGCCGCGGAGCATGGTCTTGCCGTCGCCGTAGACGTTGTAGGTGAAGCCGACGCGCGGACCGATGTTGTTGCGATCATCGGGACGTGCGGTGGTGTCCGGCTTGAAGTTGCCGACGCTGGTCTGGCCGAGAAGGGCCGGGTTGGGTGTGGGGTTTGGTGGAACGTACTCATATTCGTAGCGTGCGCCAAGAGTGAGCGTGAGGTTCGGGCTGACGCGCCAGGTGTCGGTCGCATAACCGGCGTATTCGCGGGTTGCGATGAGAGAGGAGGCGCCGACGTTGTCAGGGGTTCCAGTTGCTGTTGTGGGATTCCAGTTCTCAGGGACAGTGTAACCCTGGCTGTAGCTGGAGTAGAGGCCATTGTTGTAGTCACCGCCGTTGGCTGTGGCTGCGCCGGCGTATGCTGCGCCGCCGAGGCCGGTGGTGGCGTGGAGGTAGTCGCCGATGAAGCTGTAGGCCCAGTCGTAGTCGTAGGTGCCGTAGCCGTTATAGAGATTATTGATGAAGTCGGAGACCTTGTTGTAGTCGAGGCCGAACTTGAATACGTGCTGGCCGTGCGACCATGAGACGTCATCCTTCAACTGAATGCGGCGCTCGTCGGGCAGGGCAAAACGGGAGAAGAGCGCAGAGGTTCCGGCATCGAAGCCCGTAGCGTCATAGCCGAAGCCGACGCTGAGGTCCGGCGCGCCAGGGAGACAGGGGCCTTTGTGCGGTGCCGAGCACTCGCCGGGAGAGAGAGCGCTGACAAGCGGCAGTTCGTTGGGCAGGGTCTTCGAGGGGAACTCGCTCTCCATGTCGCGGCCATACTGGGCGAGGAACGAGTTGACGATGGAGTTGGTGACGACCGTGCTGACGCGGAAGATGCCGACGTCCGCCTTGACGAAGTCATTGCCGTAGGTGCCGCGGCCATCGAAGTTGGAGGTCTGGGTCTGCACGCCATTGGGCGAGTCCCAGCGCAGGCGGTTGTATTGCGCCGTGAAACGGTTGCGGTCGTTCATCTGCCAGTCGAGCTTGGGAAAGTTGATGACCTGATCGCCGGTGCGGGGAACCTGTCCGAAGAAGGTGGAGAGGATGCCGAGGCCCTGGTTGTAGTAGGCCATGGCCTGCTGGTAGGGGAGCGCGGAGCCGACCGTCGCATTCGGGTTGAGCGCTGCAGCGAGAGCGCACGCGCCGAAGTTGCCCTGATATGGCTGCCCGATGGGATATGCCGCCAATGAGGTGCTGGCGGGCGTGGAGAGATTTGCCGTGACACTGGCTCCCGCTGAAGCGACGCCGGCGGGATTGGTGTAGCCAAAGGTGGGCGCGCCGAAGTCGAAGCTGCCGAAGGAGTCCGGCGTTCGGTTGCAGGCCTCCTGGCCGCTTAGCGGCTTGGCGAGGGCGAACATGTCGTAGGGGTCCGAGGTGCGCGCGATGCCGGGGAAGTTTCGGCGGGACTGATCGTAGGCATAGAACCAGAAGAGCTTGTCCTTGACGATGGCTCCGCCCATGCCGAAGCCCCACTGTTTGCGCCAGTCCTTGGGCTTGACGGTCTGGATATTCAGGCCGGAGTTTTGATCGAAGTTGTAGAGCTGGGTGTAGGGATTGGTTGCGCCGCCGAGACCGTTGTCGCGGTCGTAGAAGAAGATCTCGCCGTGCAGCTTGTTGCTGCCGGACTTGGTGACGGTGTTGATGACGCCACCGGCCGCGCGGCCATATTCGGCGGAGTAGTTGGAGGTGTTGACCTGGAACTCCTGCACCGCAGCCTGAGTGACGGTGTAGGCGGAGCGGGTGCGGCCACGGGCCTCGGAGAAGTAGGCCTGGTTGTCGTCCGCGCCGTCGACCGTGGAGTTGTTGAGCAGGTAGCTGATGCCGCGGAAGCTGAGAAGGCCGAATCCGTCGGAGTTCGAGACGACACCTGGAGTGAGCAGCGCGAAGTCCGACCAGCGGCGGCCGTTGATGGGCAGATTGTCGATGGCGTTCTGATCGATCGTGGTGGAGATGTCGTTCGACTCGGTGTGCAGGAGGGCGCTCTCATCGGTGACTTCGACCTTGTCGCTGACCGAACCGACTTTGAGCTGAGGCGCGATGTTGGACACGCTGCCGACGGTGACCGTGATGCCGCTCTCCTGATAGGGAGCGAAGCCATCTGCCGTGAAGGTCGCGCTGTAGGTGCCTGGCTCCAGCTCGGGGACGCGATACTCACCGGAGGAGTTGCTCTTGACCGTACGGACGACGCCCGTATCGGTGTTCGTCACCGTGACGGTGGTGCCGGGAAGGAGCGCGCCGCCGCTATCGGCGACTGTACCGCCGATGGCGCCGGTGGTCGCAGACTGCGCGAAGGCTCCGTGGCCGCACATCGCGACGAGGGTGAAGACCGCGAGAAGAGCCGCGAAGAGAGAGGACTTGATTCCGCGTGCGAACTTGTGGGACTTGCTATCGATGAGATGCATCCAGTGGATCTCCTGAACCTTGGGCCGTGCCTTGCAGAACTTGCCGGGCGATGGAAATAAAAGTTGCGGGCGGGCCATTCGTTCCGGCCGCCTCGTTGAATCGGGCTATTTGACCGTAAGTGGGACGGTGACACTCGACGTAACTCCCGTTGAGCCGGTAGAGGTGACCACGATGCTGTATGTGCCGGAGGGCGTCGAGGGCGCGGTGGTAATGGCATTGCTGCAAGCGACAGTGCCCGATGCGGCGAGGAGCAGCGCGAGGGCCATCCATAGCTGGCCGTAATGCAGCGGGCTCCGGCGGCGGCGGATACCGATCAGCAGCGCCAGGCCGAGGCCTGCAAGAGTGCTGAGGACAGCCCACGGACCGCGTCCGCCAAGGCCAATTGCGTTTTTCAGTGCCGCTGTTCCCTGCTGGGTGAGGATGCTGAGGGCGACGGTGTTGGTTGTCGTGCAGCCGCCGGCCGTGATGGTGTTCGGACTGAACGCGCAGCTTGAGTTGGCGGGCAAGCCGGAACACGTCATCGTAATCGTTCCTGCGTAGACATTCTGCGCGATGCTAAAGCTGTACAGCGCGGTCTGGCCGGCGACCACCGTGTTCTGCTGGAAGGTTGTCTGCGAGGCGCTGAAGGTCGGCGCCGAAGAGGTGACAGAAGCAGGAGTGGGCGTGGTGGACGGCTTGAAATAACTGTCGCCGTTGTAGGTTGCGGTGACGTTGTAGGTCGCGGGCGTGGAGAACGTATTGGTGAGCGTGGCGACCCCGGCGGCGGAGACCGTCTGCGGAGTGCCGATCTGCGTGCCGTTGGCGAAGAAGGTTACCGTTCCGGTCGTGCCACCGCTGCTGGCTACGGTGGCGGTAAAGGTTACCGGCGTTGCAGTCGAATAAGTGGATGTGCCCGTGCAGCTGCTGGCCGCCGTATAGGTGATGGAGGTGCGGGTGAATGGCGAGGTGACATAGGTACCAGAGAGCGGGAAGGTAACAACTGCGCCCAGTGTGGACTTAACCTGAAGAGTTCCGGCGAAGGAGCCTAGGGCCGTGGGACTGGCAGTGATCGGGAGCAGGCAGTCATTCGTGAGGTCGGAGTTGGCGGTGCAGGTGGCGGAGCCGAGTGAGAAGATTGCTGCGCCGGCGGTAATGGAGTAAGCCGAGGCGGCGGCAGAATCTCCCCTGGCGAAGTGGATGTCGACGATGTCAGTCGGCTGGTTCGCGCCGATATTCCCGAACTCCGTTCCGGAGGATGCCATACGAATCAGGCTGGTGGTGGCGTCAGCAACGTAGAGACTGCCGAAGGAATCGACGAAAAGGCCTGCGACGCCAGGAGCAGTCGCAAAGCCGGAAGTATTCAGGGTGCCGATCGAGAAGTGCGCCTGAGTTGCGGGGCATCCGTCGCCGTAAGCGTCGGTGGAGGACGAGCAGGTCGTGGAGGCGCCCCCGGCGACGACATACATGGACTTGGTTCCCGCATCGACGCGCCAGATGACGCCACTGACGTCGTCGGAGGTGTAGACATTCCCTGACGCATCGACCGCGACGTTGAAGTTCGATCCAATGGCAAAACTGCCGGCGGTGGCGCGGCTGAGAACGGTTGCTTTCGATCCTTGAATGCCGGCGTAGTTGGTGAGGATGTTGCCCGGAACGATCAGGCCAACGTTGTCATTGAACTCATTGGCGAAGTAGATGTTTCCCGAAGGATCGATGGCGATGTCGTAGTTGCCGTCGATGTTGGAGACGTTGGCCGCTGTCCCGTCGGTCCATTTGCCGAAGTAACAGCCGCCGCGCGCACCGGTAGCCGTCGAGGTGAAGTCGGGACAATCGCCCGATGTGGCGGTCTTTGCGCCCAGCGATCCGTATCCTGCGAACTTTGCGATGGTGCCCGCAGGGACAGACATCCCCTGGATGGTCGCGGTGGCGGTGCCGAGATTAATGACCTCCAGCGCATTGTTCCCTTCATCGGAGATATACAGATTGCCGGCTGGATCGAAGGCAATTCCGTATGGAAAGTTGAGGTAACCCTGAGTCGCAGCGACGACCGGGCCGCTGGTCGAGGTGTTGTTGACGTTGTAGCCAAATGTTGTCGTACCGACTATGTTGCCGATGACGCCGGTAGTGGTGATGACGCCGGCGGTTGCAGCTACTTTGCGAACATCGTCAAAGCCGTTATCGGCAAAGTAAAGATCTCCGTTTGAAGCAAACGCGAGGCCTTCCGGCTTGGAAAGAAGCACGGCGTTTGCAAGACAGCCGTCACCATGGGAATCGGTGGAGGTATTCGCGCCACATGTTGTTCCGGAGCCTGGGCTTGATGCGGCACCTCCCGCAACGGCCGTGATGATCCCGGTTGCCGGATCAATGCGGCGTACAAGGGCATTCCCTGAATCGGAAAAGAAGACAACCCCATTCTTATCGGTCGTAACAAAGCGAGGGGCGTTCAGCTTGACTTCAGTTGCGAGACAACCATCTCCGAAAGCATCGGTTGCGATGAAGCCGGAAAGGGGGCAGGCCACCCCCTTGGCGATCGCAGCCGTTCCGCTGCCTGCAACCAGCTTAACGGTATAGGGCAGAAGCTGCGGCGCGGTTACCTGTGCCGAGGCGCTGGAACCGAGGCCGGCCAGCAATGCAAAAGCAGCTGGCAAAAACGAACGATGAATGGAACGGGAGAGGCATCTAGCGTTGGACACGAAGGAAACTCCTTGAGACGATGGGGGCTCCGGCGGGACGTTCGCGCGCCGTGAATCACGGATTTGAGTTGGGCCCTACGAAAACACGGGTAGATCGCCCCATGGAACGGATGGTCACAACTCATATTAGGAATGCCTGAATGGGCTAAAGATACCATTTCAGCAACGGATCGGATAGAGACAATTCCGTGAAATGCCCGTGTTATGGCTAAAAATGCACGAGAATGTGCAAAAGCCACCGCTGGGAGGGCATTTGGCTGGGTGGAGAGTGGACGGAAACGAGATGGGGCATTCCAATGTGGCGCTGACCACATCAAAAAAGCGACTGGATGCATTCCGCGGGCGGAATACCTTGACTGACGTGAATAGCTGGAAGACTTTCTCCGGTCGTCATTATAAGGAGTGCCTCCAGACGGCGCGATTTACGATGAAAGACAAAAAGCCGGGCGGCACCTTTTTAGGGTGCCGCCCGGCTTTTTCAGTACGGGACTGCTATTGGATGTTGATTGAGACAGTGAACGAGCGAGTCACCGTGCCGTCGGTCGCAAAGATGGTGACGGTTTGCGGGCCCGCAGGCACGGGAGTGAAGAAGTGAACTGAGTTACCTCCGCATCCGCTCAGACCCGTGCTGATAAACCCGATCGCCACCATCATCCACAGCGCCTTGCTCAACCTGCGCCGGCGACGCAGACAGAAGGCAAGCGCGCCGAGCGGCAGGAACGCCAGCACCGTCTTTGTAAGAGGTTGCCGAACAGCGGCGGTGCCGAAGTTGAAGTTGAGCGGCAGGGTCGCCGGAGTTGAGATGGAAGCGATGCTCACGACGGATGCCGTCGTGCTGCCACTCGCTGGAGCAGGGATAGTTACGGCAGGCGGCGTAACGGTGCATGTGACGTAGAGCGGGCTTTGCGGCACGCAGCTGAGAGTGACCGTGCCCTTGAAGGAGAGAATCGAGGAGATGGTGACTGTTGCCTGCTCAGGGAACGCAGCCGCTTCACCAGCGATCGTGGCAATGCCACCTGGAATCGTACCCGGAGCGATCGAGATTGGACTGGTTGTCGAGCTGATCGTAAAGTCCTGATTATCGACAACCACGCTCGTGGTGACGACCGAAGCGGACGGGCAGGCCGTGTAGCTCGGCCCAAGCTGAGACGCGCATTGGAAGTTGCTGTCCCCGATATAGGCGACGCTGTAAACGTGCGTCCCGGGCGTGGTGCTTGTCGGAGTGTAGTTCACGGACCCAAGCACCAGCGTCAACGGACCGATGGTGACTGGAGCAGCGGTCGGCCCGGTGCCAGGCGCAGCCGCGATGATCGGAGTAAACGTATCGGAGATCGTCACCGAGCCCGTCGGAGTTCCCTTGCCTGCGCCGATCGCTGTGGTGACCGAGATGCTGATCGGGTCGGTGCTCAACGCAGTCGTCAGCACAGAACCAGCTGCCGGCGAGACAGTGATCGTCGTGGGCGCCTTGTTGACGGTGAGCAACCCATTGGTGACGCTGATCTTATAGTTGCCAGCAGCAATACCCTTTACTGTCGGGACGATTGGGTACGTCCCTACATTGAGAACCGATGAGTCGACCGGGGTGTAATCCTCGGAGAACTTATCTTTGTTCACATTGCCTGTCACAACTGATGTATAGCTAATGGGCTGGTCGCCATAGAGGGCGGTGTAGCTGTTGGCTTTGACTGCCAAGGCTGCGGCGGTCTCAACGACGACGGACGGATGGCCACCCGAGTCAACGGACTGCGGGAAGCCGTAGTCGAGATAATCGCCACCGGAGAATACGACCGTAATGGGGTACGTTCCGATGGGCGTCTTAGCATTGGCTGCCGTGGTAAAGGTGTAGGTGACGGCAGGGTTCAATATCCCGGTCACCGTGCCGGTAAGCGGAGGTGGATTGGTGCCGTAGACAAAGGTTGCCGAGGGTGCGAGGACCGTAACAGGGATACCGGGTACGTAGAGGGAGAGAGGTGTCGCAACTGTCGGGCTGTCGTTAGTGTCACCCTGATAGCTCGCATTGACTGCATACTTCCGTCCTTCGAGAACCGCTGGCCCCGGAATCGTGAAGCTAGTTGTCGAGCTGGTACCGGCAGGAGTCACCATAGGCATAGTGGTAGTCCCGCTATCCACGCCGTTGACGGAGTAAGTGAACGTCATCGTACCCGTCGGGGTAACCCCTGGGATGTGTGGCTGGGTGAGAGTCGCAGTAACGGTAATCGGCGACCCTGCCGACTGCTGTGTCAGTGGGCCGGTGGGCGAGGTGACCGCAAGGACGACCGTGGCGTAGGGGTTCTCTGATTTCCCGCTCAAGCTGACGGTCTGCGAGGTGCCATTGAAGCTGAGCAGCGCGGACTGGGATCCGACTACTGTCGGGAGGTAGCTGACAGTAACGGTGCAGTGGCCCCCAGGCGTTAGAGAGCTTGTCGTGGAGCAATCCAGCGTAGGCGAAGCAACCTGACCCGGTGGAGGCGGAGCTACAGTAACAATCGTGAACGCGGGATCGCCAACGATGGAGGCGTACGTGGCAGCAACAGGCACAGCCACTGTCCCGGAATTGGTGATGGTGAAGACAGTCGTGTCGGCTGGCTGGTACAACGCCAAAGTACCGAAGTCCACCGTTGGACTATTCCTGTTAGAGACGAGAATCCGACTGTTTCCCGAGTCCGACATATACAGGTTGCCATTCGCGTCGAGCGCAAGAGCGCCGCCAGAGAAGGCGGTTGCCGCAGGCGCCGTGCCGGCGAAGTTATAGGCGGCGCCGATCGGAGCTGCAAACTGAAACTGCGTGGCAGAGGCGCCAGGAGCTGATCCAATCTCATACACCTGAGATGCACCATTCGCATCAACACCCGATGCATAGACGTTGCCCGCACTATCTACAGCCACTCCTGACGGGCTTGGAATGAGACCCCAGTGATTCAAGGTTGCCCCAGCCCCAGAGGGAGGGAGATTCTGGAGGTCGCCGCCGCCCGCAGGGATCACCTCGATCTGGAAGTCCGAGGTGTCTGCGACGTAGATATTTCCATTCCGGTCGACCGCGACCGATACCGGGCTGACGAATGCTGGGGCTCCCGGATACTGCAGCAAGGGGGTTGCCCCTCCAAGGACTGGGTTGAAGGGAATCTCGACGACCACACCATTACCGGTATCGGCTACGTAGACGTTTCCGTTGACGTCGACCGCAAGGCCCTGCGGGCCCTTGAAGGTGTACTGGTTATATGCGGGCGAGCCGACAGCCAGGACCTGCCCCATTACGGTCTGGACGCCTGTTGCCTGGGAGATCTTGAGAATTCGGTTATTCCCTGTATCGGAAATATAAACGTTGTCCGACGTATCGACCGCGACGCCCATGGGACTCTTCAGCCCCGTGCCGACGGTTGTCTGGGTTCCTCCCGGGCCGCTCGTCGACGGCGTATAAGCGACGACGCGGTTGTTGGTTGGGTCGGCGACATAGACATTGCCGGTCGCACTGACCGCTACCTGGGCGGGATTGCCCAGACCGGAGATGGCGGCTATTGACGGTGAGCCACCATCGATCGAAAGCTGGCCGCCGCTTCCTATGCCGGTGAGCCCGAAGTGATACACCGAGCCGTTTGCCGTCGTGACGACCAACTGGCCCGTGCGCACGCCTCCAGCTGTAGGGCTAAAGTCCACATTGACGACGCAGTCAACGCTGAAATCCGCCGACCCCGTGGCGTTGGCGCAGACAGGCAGACCGGTGTGGCCGCTCAGATCGGTGGTGATGATTGTGTTGGAGCTGATCACCGTTCCGGAACCGCTGCTCGTGGTAAAGATCGTGTCGATCGGATCGATCGAGAAGTCCGAGCCGGGAGCGATCGAAAAGGAAGACGTAGTGAGTGTAGGCGGCTGCGTGGCTGCGATCGTAACCGGAAGGCTTCCTGCCGTAGCCGTCGGCCCATCGAAGTGGACCTGGATCGTCTGCTGGACTGACTGGCCTACCAGGATTGGCTTGCCTAATGTGGTGGTGAGGAAACGGTTGTTGAGAAGAACGTCGCGAATGAGATCGCTGGTTTTATCCGCGATAAACAGATTGCCTTGACCATCCGAAATTGCAGTCCCAAAGCCGGAGCTTCCCTTCGGGTTGCCGATGCCATTGGCCATCACCGCCGGGCATCCGGTTCCATAGATATCCGGCGTCGTCGGGCTGGGGGCGAGAGTCGGGTTCGTCGTTGAGGGAGCGTCGCCGGTGCCCGCACCGTAGCAGAAGGCAGGCGCGGCCGGGGTCGACACGACTGCGCCTCGATTGCCCGCGCCCGCATTCTGAAGGATCAACTCGTCGCTCAGGAAGTTGGCCGCAAAGGCGACCGAGTTGATGTCGATGCGGTAGACCTGCCCGTAGTGATTGTCCTCATAGTAAAGATTGCCGACGGCATCCTGCGAGATGGAGCCGGGCCGGAGGGTCAGGGTCTGCAGAAGGTAGTAGAAGTCTCCGGCTGTCGCCTTGAGCGAGGGGGCATTGACAATACTCGACAACTTATTGGCCTGATCGATCAGGTTGCCCAGCACGGATCCGCCGGCATACGCAACGCCCATGTAGATGCCGGGAGTCGCGCCCTTGTAGTTGAGCTCGTAGATATTGCCATAGGCGTCCGCGCTGATATATTGGCCCTGGCCGCTGGCCAGGGTGTTGAAGACTGCGCCCTGCGGCGATCCGCCGATTCCCGTGTTCGCGGTCGTGATCGGAGACTGACCCGCTCCCGGGGGGCAGAGCTGTGTCAAGGCGCCGCAGTTGGCGATCGATGCAATAAAACCGGGTTGCACTGTGATTCCGAAGAATGTCTGGGCAACGGATTGGGTGTTGATCACGCGGATCGTCTGGTTGATGCCGGCGTCCGCCACATAGATGTTGCCGGCGGAATCGAGAGAGATTGCGCCGATATTGGCAAACGTGGCGCCGCTGTTGTATGCCAGGTTGCCATCGCCAGCCGGAATCGCCGCTGCAATGGAACTGGCAGACTTGGAACTCGTGCCCTGGCAATTTGACAGAGCAATCGTGCCGGCGACGTGATACACGTAGCCCGGCAGTACTCCGCCCGCAGTGGCAACACCAGCCGGGTTGACCAGCTTGATAAAGTTCGCGACCTGAGTGCCTCCGCGATAGATCACCGAGATCGTGTTTGTGGTGGAATCGTCGAAATAGAGGTTGCCGTATGCATCGACCGCAATGGCCTGCATGGCGTTCTGAATTGGAGAGCCGGCTGCCGCCACGCCGTCCGAGCAGCCGGTGACGATGTGACAGCCCTGGCCGGTTATGGGCAAGCCGTTCCCAGCCTTCCCCGTGGCACAGCCGACCGGGGCCGATCCCGCTACCACCTGGGTGACGCCAGTCGTCGCGTTGATCTCGCGGATCACAGCATTCGAATCGACAAAATAGACGTTATTCACGGAGTCGACGGTGATTACTTGCGGCGTATTGATGGTCACAGCCGCGCCCGTCAGACCTTCCCCGCCAAACCCTCCCGCCGCGCCGCCGATAGCTGGTACGCCAGTACCGGCAAAATTGTAGGGATTGCCAGCCAGCAGACCCATCTGGAACGGAATCAGCTGCGGAGGATTGCCCGTATTGGCGGCAAGTCCGATCTGAACTCCACCCACAAGGAGGAGCATGATCGCTGATAGTTTAAGCATGATTCGCGTCGAGACGTTGCATGTGCTGGAGAGCATCGAGTTCACCTGATCCTTGAGAGCGCTATTACGACCGCCAACGTGCATGCCGAGACACACAGATGGGCGATTGAGTTCCTATTGGAAATGATTTCAAAAAGCAAGCGGAATAATACGTGTTCGTTTGATTCACATGCAAGATAATTCTGCGCCAGCACCAAGCCACTGGAAAGAATGGGCTACTCGCCATCTTTTCCTCCAGGTGGGCCGTCCGGTTTTCGGTTGACGGTCAGCGGAATCTCGGTGGTTCCAACCTTGTCTGAGACGCGATCGAGGACCCCGATCCGGAGGAACATTTCTCCGCGCGGCAGGTCGAGTTGCTGAACGACCCGAAACGGCGAGCCCTGCAACTGCTTATACCGGTCCGACGTAAGGGGAAGGTCGATCGACTGGCTGATCGTGGAGATCAATTTGCCATAGACATCATAGGCCGCGACGTCGAACTCAAGGGAAGCGTTGTGCATTCCGCCGGGTGAGTCGGTGAACGTGATTTGTCTTCCCGGCATGCTGAAGTCGAACTCGTATCGGCGCAGCGGCTTGCCCTGGAGCTTGGGGTCAAGATTGCCAAGCACCCGGGCGCCGGGCAGGCTCGCCGTCTCCGCGACGGGATCGACTTTTACGGTGAAGAGCACCTGGCTCGAAGTGGGCACGCCCCGCTCCATGGAGGCCTGCATGTTGTTGCCGTAGGGCTCGGGCGCGGTGGTGGCCAAAGTGAGTTCAGGAGTAATCGCATTGTTCGCGATGTTGTCCGCGTTGTAACCCTTGCGGTAAAGGACTTTGACGCCGGGCCGGTCGACCTTCACGCTGATCGCGTGGTATCTGCCGTCGAAGGCGAGAGATGGAGGAGCATAGGAGACGGTATAGTAGTTCGCGCCGTTGTCGATCGCCTTGCCTACCGCCGCTTTCAGGTCATTGGTGTTGTAGTAGGCTACGCCTCCGGTCGCCTCGGCCACCGCTTCCATCGAGAGCTGTTCCTGCGCGGTCTTCTGCGCGAACTTCAGCTTGGCGGCTGCGTCTTTCTGTGCTTTTTGGGCAGCTTGCTTCGGCGAAAGGCCTGTTGCGGGGACAGCGGCGCTGTTGGAGGGATCGTTGAACAGCCCACGCGCGTCCACCGGATAGACCGCAACCTCGGCCGCTGTCAGCAGATCGGTGGTCTTGCGCAGGTCCTTGGCGTAGTCCGTCATGCCCTGAAGGCCGTTCGTGCCTCCGGTGGTGGCGCCCGTCTCCTCATCGGGAAAGATGTTCAGCGGCAGGCCGGAGGAAAACCAGATCAGGTTCTTCCTTCCCTTGATCCCCGCGACGTAGGCGGCAATCTGGTTCAACGCCTCGAGCGTCATCCGGTTCCGCATATCCGCCTGGAAGGTCGACTGCTCGTTCTCAAACTCCGCCAGACTGGCTGCCGTACCATCGTCGACGACATCCATCAGGGAATCGATCGAGTCCCCGGTGTCGGTGTCGATGAACGGCGAGGGCAGCGACCGATTCTTCTTGGAATCCACAGCCGCCAGCAGGATCGCCGGATCGGAAGTGAAGCCCTGGAGAATGCGCAGACGGCTGGACAGGCCCAGCACGGCGACCCGCGTGCCCCTGGGCATGCTCTTCAGGTACTGCATCGACTGTTGTTTCATGTAAACCTGGTCGGCGGTCTTGGTATTGAGGGCATCCAGCAGAAGAATATTCACCGCGCTGGTGGCCGGCGTGGGCTGCAGATTGGTGTACACATCCGGCGGCAGTTTGGGCGGCATACGCGGCGCCGGAGGCGTGTCCTTGCCATACTCCTGGAAGCCGCGGATCGGCTGTGGCTTGCCATCTTCCTCGATGACAAAGTCCGAGGGTTTCAGATTGCGGATGGGAGCCCCCTTCGCGTCCGTCACGGTCACGTCCACCACGGTCTCGCGGGAAAACACCTGGAGGGTCGCCGGCGCGGAGCCGGAGGAGGCAGCCTGGGGTAAAGCAGGCGCGCCGCCAGCCTGTCCCCAGCCCATTCGGAGGCCCAAACCCGCGATACCGGCTGCCACGCCAAGAGCCAGGAGAATTGTTCCGTTCAATCGCATCCGTGCGCTATTCCTTCACTGGACGCCAAATGCTCATTCCACATGGGCCGACCTCCTGTGCAATACTGCGATGTACATTCTTTGAGGATTTCGCTTCTCCCAAGTTGCCGGTAATCGGACGCTTAGGGCTTCGCACGCCACAGCCGGAATGCGGCGGCAATATCTGCGCCTCCAAGCCTGTCAAAGGAAATACAAATTCACTATTGAATCTTGCGCAAAACAAAGTAGCATGTTGCGTGAGCCCTTGGGAACTATTTTTTTGCCGGAGCGGATGAGTCGATCCCATCTGACTTCGGCGCGAAACAGCGTTATGACCGCGTGAATCGTTTCAACGGGAAAACATTTTCTTATTGACAATGGAGTCTGCAAACAAATACTTTCTTCGCGTTCCGGCTCATACGCAATTTACGTTTTCAGTCACCGGCGCAAGGCCCTGGCGGATGCTTTACCCAGCAACGATTCGCATCCAGTTGACGGCCTTCCGGCGCAAAAATCAGATGGAGCACACTATGTATCGCATCACGACAGTTGGGTCTTTGCCGCTTGGGCTTACACGCCGCCTTCTCGTATCTCTCTCCGCCTGCCTGATCGCGCTTTGCGCGTTCGCTTTGCTTGGCAGCCCCTGCTTGCGGGCGCAGGTAGCCGGCGAAGGCGCGGTCAATGGCCGGGTCACCGATCCTGACGGGCGCGGCATCGCCCATGCGAAGGTCATTGCGACCAACACCGAGACGGGTGTGGCGCTGACCCGCGAGACGACCGGGACGGGAGACTATTCCCTCTCTCCGCTGCAGGCGGGCGATTACAACGTCGAAGTTCTGGCAACAGGTTTCAGCCGCCACTTTCAGCAGAACGTCCAGGTCAATTCCGACCAGAAAGTCGGGCTGGACATCAAAATGTCCGTCGGCAGCGACAGCACGACGGTTACGGTCACCGATGCGCCTCCGTCGCTTGATACCACCAACGCGACTCTCGGCGGAACGATCGAAAACGAGCTTTACACCGAGTTGCCGCTCTCGATGGGCGGATCGCCGCGCGACCCGACTGCCTTCCAATACCTGATGCCTGGCGTGCAGGAAGGACCTCCGCCTACCTCTTCCGGCGGTCTCCAGCAGGGTGTCTATGGCGGCACGGGACAGACCAACCTCAATGAAAATTACATTGAGGGTATTCCGGTCTCCAATATTCAATCGCAGGGCGATAACTCGCCCGTAGCGAAGGCCGTGTCGGTGGACGCGGTCGATCAGTTCTCGGTGCAGACCAACGGTGCTTCCACGGCTTTTGGCGGCGCTGGCGTCACCAACTATACGATCAAATCGGGGGGGAACCAGCTCCACGGCACCATCTTCGACTACATCCGCAACACGATGTTCGACACCTGGGGCTACTTCTCCAAGGTTCCCTCGCCTACCGGCTTTGCGACGAAGCCCGGCGAACACCAGAACTCCTACGGTGGATCGCTCGGCGGCCCGATTATCAAGGACAAGCTGTTCTTCTTCGGCACCTACGAGGGCTTCAAGTACACCAAGACCAGCAACACGCCTCAGGTCGTCACGATTCCCACGCTGGCCGAGCGCACCGGCGATTTCACCGATGCATACGGCACCACCGTAGCCGGCATCTACGATCCGATCTCGGGACATAATGCTTTCCAGGGCCTGCTCAACGGCGTCCCCACCTTCAACGTGATCCCGAACTCCGAGATCGCCGACCAGTCTCTGTATCTTCAGCAGGCGCTTCCTGCTCCCACCAACCTCTCGACGGTCAACAACTACCTGGCCGGCCTCCCTCTACAGAACAGTGATTACACCATCGACGCTCGCATCGACTACACGTTGTCGACGCGTCATAAGCTCGCCATCACCGGCGTTGCCGGAAACCGCGGGTTTGGCGGTCAGCCCAACTACAGCAATATCTCGACGTCGCTTCCCACCCCGTATGCAGCCGGCTCCTTCGAAAACGACAAGACCGCTACAGGAGTCGTCAGCTATACCTACGTTATCTCGCAGACTCTTATCAACGCTCTCAAGTATGGATTCACGCGTACCTGGGGTGAAAAGTTCGCGATCTCGAATGGCACGAAGTACAACAGCGCGGCGGCTGGAATCAAGAACCTGCCTGCGGGCAACGCGACCACCGACATGCCCGCGATCAAGTTTCAGAAGGGCAACGGTAACGGCCAAATCGCCATTGGCAATGGCAATGAAAACTCCGCTTTCTTTGCTTCCACTCCAAGCAGTGGCCCGCAAGCGACCAACAGCTACAGCATCATCGATGACCTGCAATGGATCAAGGGTCGCCATAACTTTACCTTCGGCCTGCAGATCCAGTGGCTGGAGACGAACCAACCAGGCGGGGGCTTCGGCGGCTACAGCAACGTTCTGCAATTGACCGCGAGCGGGTACGACACTGCCGGCCAAAGTCCCGCTGGCCAGCAGAGTCAGTTCGGTTCAGACTATGCCAGCTTCCTGATCGGCGCGTATCGCAGCGCCACTGTTCAGACCCAATCCATCTCCGATGTGGGCGGACGCTTCCGGCCTGACGCCCTCTACATCCAGGATGACTGGCGCTTCAGTCCGAAGCTGACGCTCAACCTTGGGCTACGTTACGACTATCTACAGCCCTACCACGAGGCCAAGAACCGTATCGCATTCCTCAACACGAAAACCATCAACCCCATCACCGGAACCCCCGGTGTGTTGGAGTATGCCGGCTTCGGAGCTGGACCCAACCCGGCCTACTCGCCCTATATCTGCCAGTGCACCGTTCCGGTCCATCCTTATAACAAGAACTTTGAGCCTCGCATCGGCTTTGCGTATGCGGCAAACCAGGCGACGGTTATCCGTGGCGGTTTCGGCATCCAGTTGACTCACGGCGGCGGTTCGGGCGGCGGTTCAAACTTCACACCAACGGGAAACAATGGAGAGTTCGGCGCGACCAGGACTTGGAGTCAGGGCAGCCAAGCGGTTGCTCCCCCGGGCCTCTTCCTCAACGATAAGATTCCTGCGACCCAGACGGGGATTTCGACGGTCACGTCAGGACAGGCCGATTACTCCTCTCTGCCTGTCTGGACTCCTCCAGGCGCCAACGTCAATCCCCTCTCGACCACGGGAAACTATAACTTCAGCGCCTACGATGCAGCGAATGGAATTACTCCGGTCTCGACGAACCCCTACCTTTGCAGCTCCTCCAATGGCGCGGATTGCGATCCTGGCGCCATCAACTTCGCCGATCCTTACTACGGCGGACGTGGCCCTCAATACATCAACTACAACCTGGGCTTTCAGCAGATGATTAACAAGAAAGCCGTGTTGAGTGTCAACTATGCAGGTTCGCAGACCCACTTTCTGGCCAACGGCTCAGGCCGCGGCTATGCCACCAACACCTTCTCGCCCGACTACAGCAATCAGTTGCGGTCCCTTCTGGCAAGTGTGGCGGGAGCCGCGAAGTCCGCGGTTCAGGCCATCATCCCGACCTATAAGCTCCCCTACCCTGGGTTTGAAGGTCCCAATGGCTTCGTCAGCAAGAGCCTGTCGCCCTTCCCTCAGTACGGCAAGTTCACGGACCTTTGGGGATCTACCGGTAACTCCAGCTACAACTCGCTCCAGATTTCCGTCATTCAGCGCCCGTGGCACAACCTCTCAGGGTTCGTGAACTACACGCGCTCCAAGTCGATCGACGATACCCACGGTCACAGGACACAATTCCCGGTGGGCCCTCAGGATGGCAACTTTACGCGCAACTACACTGCCAACCAGATCGATCGCGGACTCGGCACCTACAACCAGACCAATGCTTTCAACCTGACCTGGGTCTATTCGTTCCCCATCGGCCGTGGCCAGGCGTTCTTCGCAACCAACCGCATCATGGGGCTCATCGGCGGAGGCTGGCAGCTCTCGGGCATTTACAAGTACCGCGATGGCTCTCCGCTGGTGATCACGAACGGTGCCGGCTGCGCGGCCAATTCGAGTGCGGGACAGGGAACATGCGTCCCGGACTATGCTCCCGGCTTTGACAAGCGGACGGCACGCATCAACGGACGGTGGGGACGTGGTCCTGGCGCGAACGCCTCCAACATCAATACCATCCAGTACCTCAACCCCGCAGCCTTCCTTTGCCCGGATTCTCCCATCCAGAACCCGACGCTCACCTGCGGCGGCAGCACCAGTCAGAACGCCAGTTGGAAGCTGGGCAACGCCGCCAGCAGCGCTCCGGATGGTCTGACCGGACCCGGATGGTGGGATATCGATCTCGGCATCCGCCGCACGTTTACCGTCATCGAACGGCCGACCCTCCACCTTACCTTCCAGGTTGAAGGCGATGTCATCAACTCGACCAACTCCACTTTCTTCAATATGAGTGGGGGGCAAACTGCTTCATGGAACAACAACTGCAACGCGCAATCGAATTCTTCCACCTGCAACCTTGCTTACGGCGCGATCGGCGGCCAGAACATCCAAATCCCGCCCCGCGACTGGCAGTTCGCAGGCCGGTTCCGCTTCTAACCCATCCCGTTTCTCAACCGAATGGCGGTCGCGCACCATGCGCGGTCGCCATTTTCTTTGCTCCCGCTTCTTATTTCACGGAGGGGGTTCCAGACTGGCAAACGGCTTTACGCAAGTCGATTCTCGAATCACTCTCCTGTCAGTCATCGACGGAGATTCGATAACTCCTAAAGTTTTCGTTGACAAAGCTCTGCGATACAACTATCAATAACTAAAGGATTAGGAGATGCATGGCAAGATGCTCCATAAGCCCCCAAACAGGAAATTGAGTTTCATCAGCCGTTTGAGAACGTATTTATCAATCGACAGGGATTGACATTTATTCGGAATCCGACATATCGTATTTCGAATAGAGCAATTCTGCCGACTTGAAGAACTCCGCGCGCCTATGGAGTTTCTAACGAAAGAATAAAATTCTTAATTTCAAACAATCCGAGTGCGGAGCTACCGATTGGCGATCCATTCCGTCTACAAAAAATCTCCGCATTGCACCAAGGAACCACTTTTCTCTTTCAGGGCGAGAAATCAGACCGCGAGTCTCACCGCGATTAAGAGAACCCCCGGCCCCAAACTGAAATTCACAGTGCCGCCGTGGATGCCTCCGTAATGGCAGACTAAGCAATTGTTTGCCCAATTCCGAAGGCGCAAAGAACTACGTGGCAGCAAATATTTTGCGAAGTTGCGAACAATTGCAGGATGCAGTGCGTATACATAGAATCCCCCGAGGAAACGCAAGGGCCTTCGGTAAACTAGCAGTGGACGGTACACATCGAATGTTATGGCGGCGCATAGACAACTACTTACGGCTTCTCTGCGCGTTTGCCTTGCTGGCGATCTCGAGCGTAGCCGTAGCTTCGGAGTATCACGGACAAGTCACGCTCGGCGGATCTCCGGTTCCCGGAGCGATCGTCACTGCCACGCAGAACGGCAAGAGCGTGGTCGCCGTCAGCGATACCCAGGGACTCTATTCGTTCCCCGATCTCGCGGATGGAACGTGGAGCGTGCAGGTGGAGATGACGGGCTTCGCGACGCTCAAGGAGGATGTCGCGGTCGCGCCGAACGCGTCAGCGGGCAAATGGGAATTGAAGCTGCTTTCTCTGGATCAGATCCGGGCCGCGGCGAAGCCGATTAAAGTGGAAGCGGCACCGGTGATGGTCGCCGGCGCTGTGCCCGCTGCGGCCAAACCGGCAACAACGCCTGCCAAGCCAGCTGCCAAGGGGGCAGATGCGAAGGGCGCTCCCACTGCAGAGGCGCCGGCTCCCACGGAAGAGGCCTCGCATGCGCCGGATGCGTTGCTGATCAACGGCAGCGTCAACAATGCGGCGACTTCGCAGTTCGCGCTGGCGCCTGCGTTTGGCAACACACGCTCCGGCGGGCGCTCGCTCTATACCGGCGGGTTCACGGCCTACCTTGCCAACTCTTCGCTTAACGCGAAACCATATTCGCTCGCCGGGCAGAACGTGGTGAAGCCGAATTTCACCGACGCCACTTTGGGCTTCGCGCTCCAGGGGCCGATCAAGATTCCGCATTTTCTGCCGCGCGGACCGAATTTTTATATCGGCTATCAGTGGACGCGAGACAGCAACGACCAGACGCTCTCCGGCCTTGTCCCTACAGCGGATCAGAGGAATGGAATTCTTTCTCCAACGCAAACCGTAACGCCTGTGAGCCAGGCGACGGCCCTACTGGCTTTCTACCCATTGCCCAACGTCGCGGGCAGCACGCTGTACAACTATCAGATCCCTGTCGTTCAAGGCACCCACCAGGACCAAGCCAATCTGCGGTTGGATAAATCGATCGGGCAGAGAAACCAGTTCAACGGCGGTTTCAGTTTCCAAAGCGTACGCCGCAACTCGCCGAGCCTATTCGGCTTTGTCGACACGACCGACTCCATTGGGCTCAACACCAATGTGAACTGGTCGCACCGCTTCAAGCAGCGCCTCTTCATGAACACCGGGTACCGGTTCAGCCGGTCGAGAAACCAGACAACTCCTTTTTTTGCGAACCGCACGAACGTCTCCAACGCTGCGGGAATCAACGGCAATCTTCAAGACCCGAACAACTGGGGCCCACCGACCTTGAGCTTTTCGAGCGGCAGCTTTTATGGGTTGTCGGACGGGAACAGCTCCTACAACCGTAATGAGACCAATGCCCTGTCCAGCACGCTAACCTGGAACCGCACACGGCACAACATCCAGTTTGGAGGCGACTTCCGCAGGCTGGAGTTCAACTATCTGTCGCAACAAAATCCACGCGGCTCCTTTCAGTTCACAGGGCAGGCCAGCGGCAGCTCCGATTTTGCGGACTTCCTGCAGGGAACTCCCGACACGAGCACCATCGCTTACGGCAACGCGGATAAGTATTTTCGGCAGTCGACCTACGATGTCTACGTGCTGGACGACTGGAGGGTGCGGCCCGAACTTACGATCAATGCGGGGATTCGCTGGGAGTATGGCGCACCGATCACCGAGCTGTTTGGCCGTCTGGTAAACCTGGATTCCACTCCCGGATTTACGGCGGTTGCGCCGGTGCTGGCGAACAAGCCCGTCGGCTCGCTGAGCGGTCAGAGCTTCAATACCTCGCTGGTTCACCCGGACAAGTCGGGATTTTCGCCGAAGGTTGGCATTTCGTGGCGGCCGATCTCGGGATCGTCCGTGCTGGTGAAGGCCGGGTACGCCCTCACGAACGACACTTCGGAGTATCAGACGGTCGCACAGAACATGGCACAACAGGCACCGCTCTCGACCAGCCTGAACGTGGCCTACAGCGCCACCGCATGCCCGCTGACGCTGGCCAATGGGTTCATTCCCTGCACGACGTCCACGGCGGATACATTCGCCATCGATCCGCGATTCCGCGTTGGCTATGCGCAGACGTGGCAACTCTCGGTGCAGCGCGATCTTCCTGCAGCGATGCAGATGACCGTGACGTATCAGGGCATCAAGGGGACGCGTGGCGTGCAGCAATTCCTGCCAAACACTTATCCGGATACTTATCCGGCTAAATTTACGAATCCGTGCCCTTCCTGCCCCTCCGGCTATGTCTACCAAGCGTCGAACGGAAATTCCACGCGCGAGGCGGGCAACATTCAGCTTCGCCGAAGATTGCGTGCGGGTTTTACCGCGACGTTGCAATACACGTATTCCAAGTCGATCGACGATGACTCGTTCCTGGGCGGCCAGGGGCCGCTGGGCGCTGGCTCGACGAGCGCGAGCGCGGGGGCCGCGGGCCGTGCGCAGAATTGGCTGAATCTGCGCGGGGAGCGTGGACTTTCGACCTTCGATCAGCGGCACCTGCTCAACGTGAACCTGCAGTACACGACCGGCATGGGCCTCGGCGGGCGCGCGCTGATGAGCGGCTGGAGAGGATTGGCCTACAAGGAGTGGACGGTCGTCACTACCATTGTGACGGGTACCGGCCTGCCCCAGACGCCAAACATCTTTGAGGCTTTGCAGGGATCGACGTGCACAAGCTGCATCCGCCCAAACCTTAGCGGCAAGCCACTCTATGTGGCGTCCGGAGGACGATTCCTGAATGCTGACGCCTTCGTGGCTCCTCCATCCGGTCAGTTTGGCACCGTCCGCCGCAACTCGATCACCGGACCGAGTCAATTCTCATTGAATGCTTCGATGCAGCGCAGCTTCCGGCTACACGACCGGTATAACCTGCAAGCCCGGTTCGACGCGAACAATGTGTTGAACCATGTGACTTACACCGCCTGGAATACGAGCCTGGTTTCGCTCACGAATCCAGCGTTGACACCCGCGCAGGCCAATCCGCTCTTCGGCACGCCGCAGAGCGCCAACAACATGCGCTCCATCACCGCCACCATGAGCCTGAGGTTCTGAAGTATGCGATCCCTTCGTTCGATGCTCCTTCTTTTTTCGCTGGCCGCAAACGTAGCCGTTGTGGATGCCCAGGTAATCGGGGGCAATGTACAGCCCGGCACCGACAATACGTACACCATGTCCGTGACGACGCGGCTTGTGGTCGAGACGGTGGTGGTCAAGGACAAAAAGGGCAATCCCATCGAAGGGCTGACCGCGAATGACTTCACGGTCACCGAAGACGGCGTAGCCCAGAAGATCAATTTCTGCGAACATCAAAACTTGCCGGAGACTGCCGCTCCCCTGCCCCCGCCGACAGCCGAAGACATCAAGATTTACAACAGGCTAGGCAGATCGCAGATCGCGACCGAGACGCCGGGGCAGATCAAGTACAAAGACCGACGGCTGATGGCGCTTTACTTCGACATGAGCGCCATGCCGCCCGGGGACCAGATGCGCGCGCTGGCCGCGGCCGAGAAGTTCGTCCGGAACAACATGACGTCCGCGGACATGCTCTCCATCCTGCGCTATCAAGGCGGTTCGGTAGACGTGCTGCAGGACTTTACCGACGACCGCAATCGCATCTTGAGCATCCTCGAGACGCTGGTGGTGGGAGAGGGCCAGGGCGAGGTTGGATCGACAGACGATGCCAGTAGCTCCGATACCGGAGCGGCGTTCGGGCAGGATGACAGCCAGTTCAACATCTTCAATACGGACCGCCAGCTCTCCGCGCTGCAGACCGCGGCGCAAATGCTGGGGCAGTTGAACGAGAAGAAGCAGTTGATCTACTTCGCCAGCAACATTCGCCTGAATGGCATAGACAATCAGGCGCAGCTCGCCGCGACGGAACAGGCTGCCATCCGCGCGGGAGTTTCGTTCTGGCCGATCGATGCGCGCGGACTGGTGGCAGGCTCCCCGCTGGGCGATGCTTCCCAGGGGTCTCCGGGCAACGCCGGAATGTATAACGGCGCAGCGGCGCTGGCAACGACCAACAACTTCCAGAAGTCGCAAGACACGCTGTATGCTCTGGCCGGTGACACCGGCGGCAAGGCGCTGCTGGACTATAACGACCTGGCAAAGGGAATCACCGACGCGCAGCATGCCGTCTCGGACTACTACATTATCGGGTATTACACGAGCAATGCCGCGCTGGATGGAAAGTTCCGCAAGGTCAAAGTTTCGGTGAACCCGACGCTCGAAGCGAAACTCGATTTCCGCCAGGGCTACTACGCGGGCAAAGTCTGGGGCAAGTTCACCACGGCTGATAAAGAGCGTCAACTCGAAGAGGCGTTGATGCTGGGCGATCCGGTGACGGAGCTTACCATCTCGATGGAGATCAATTACTTCCAACTGAATCGCGCGGAGTATTTCGTCCCGATCGTGGTGAAGATCCCAGGCCGTGAACTTGCCCTGGCGAAGAAAGGCGGCGCTGAGCATACCCATATCGACTTCATCGGCGAGATCAAGGACATCTACGGCGGTACGACCATGCAGAATGTGCGGGACAATGCGGACTTCAAGCTGAGCGATGAGTCCGCGGAAGCGTGGGCCAAAGTGCCAATTGAATACGACAGCGGCTATACGCTTCTGCCAGGAAAGTTCTCGATCAAGTTCCTCGCGCGCGACGAGGAGACCGGAAGGATTGGGACGTATCAGACTACGTTTGTCATTCCCAACCTGAACAAAGAGGACAAGAAGGTCCCCATCAGCTCGGTAGTGTTGGGCCAGAGAGTGGCCAACAAGGATGCAATCTACAACGCAACGAAGGGGAAAGACCAGGCCAAAGCAGAAGCGGCCAACCCGCTCATCGCGAATGGGCAGAAGCTGATTCCCAGCGTAACCCGGGTATTCAACAGGGGCAGGGACTTTGATGTGTATCTTCAGACCTACGAGCAAGGCGCGGCCGGCGCAAAGCCGCTGATCGCCTTCGTGAGCTTTTACCAGGCCCAGAAGAAGGTCTTTGAGACCCAGCCGATGGAGGTCACGGCCGCAGCGAGTAGCCGTTTGGGGATGGCGCCACTAAACTTCACCATTGCGGCCAACCAGCTTCCGCCAGGCCAGTACGACTGCCAGGTGACGGTGCTCGACCCAACCGGGCAGAAGGGTTCGTTCTGGCAGGCCCCGATCATGATCGCGCCGTAAGCCGAGTGATATTCTTAAGGCGTGCGGTGAGAAGTGAGGGCCTGGAACATCAGCTCATTTCTCCTCTCGAGCCGTGCGTCCCTATCGTCTAGTGGCCCAGGACTCCGCCTGTTCCCGGCGGCAACACAGGTTCGAATCCTGTTCGGGACGCCAACTCTCTTTTTTGGGGTTTGCAGCGATGAACGCGGTCAGCGGCGAATGGTGCGCTTGACCTGCGCGTACTGGAGCAGGATGTAGCTATCGGTCATGCCGGCGATATAGTCGGCCACGACACGCGCGAGGCCCTCCGTCTCGATCTCATCGATGTACCCGTGTGGCAGTTCCTGCGGGTTGTCGATCCAGAAGTTGAAGAGCGAGGTGACGACTTCTTCGGCTTTATCGTGCTCGATCGTGAGCTCGCTACAGGTGTAGAGCGCGTCGTAGAGATACCGCTTCTCCTGCAGGCGCTGCGATTCGGCGAGTGGCGAGAAGGTTGCGAGGCGGGGGCCATGGTCGCGAACCTCGTCGAGGCAGGTTGCGCCGAGGGCTCGCGTGTTCGCGAGGGTGGTGGCGATCAGGTCGTCGGTGAGGACGTTCTGCATCAGTTGCAGCGCCTCGTTGAAGAGGAACTTCGGCTCGACGCCCGCGTGCTCGCGTTCGACTTCCGCATAGCAGCGCGAGAGGATGTCGACGTGGCCGCGGATGTGGTCGATATCGAGCAGCCCCGATTCCACCCCGTCATCGAGGTCGGCGGTGAGATAGGCAATCTCGTCGGTCAGATCGATGATCTGGGCCTCGAGCGGAGGCCTGCGGCCGAGAAAATAGCTGGCCAGATCCGGGTGCTGGTCGGCGCTATAGTCGCGGGAGTGCTTGATGATGCCCTCGCGCACGCCGAGCGTGAGGTTCAGTCCGCGATGCGCCGCATAGCGCTGCTCGAAGTGCTCGACGATGCGCAGCGCGTGGAGGTTGTGGTCGAAGCGCAGGCCGTGGCGCTTGAGGCACTCGTCGAGTGCACGCTCGCCGGCGTGGCCAAAGGGCGGATGGCCAATGTCGTGGACCAGGGCCAGTGTCTCGGCGAGGTCCTGGTTGAGGCCCAGCGCCTGTGCGACGTTGCGCGCGATCTGCGCCACTTCGATGGTGTGGGTGAGGCGGCTGCGAAAGTGGTCCGAGGCGCGACTGGTGAAGACCTGCGTCTTGCCGGCGAGGCGGCGAAAGGCGCGCGCCTGCACGATGCGGTCGCGATCGCGCTGGAAGGCGGTGCGCGACAGCCGCTCCGGCGCGGGATGCACCCGGGAGCGAAGCAGATCGTCCGCGTCGCTTGAGACAGCGCAGGCGTGCAGGGCGGCTTCATCCGTCCCATGGAGGCTATTCAAGGTCACAGATTAAGTGTAACTGGCGGAGCTGCGAGGCCGCTACTTCGGCTCCTTGTCCGTCGCCGTGCTGAGTTTTGCCAGTTTGACGCGGGCATTCTCAAGCTTGTGCTGAACCTTCTGCACGTCCGACGGATCGGCATCGACAGGCAGCGAGTGGGCGTACTCGGTCATGGAACGCTCCCACTGTGCGACGGCCATCTTGAGCTTGCCGGTCTTCTCATAGACCTCACCCAGATGATCGTGGACGGTAGGATCGGTGTTCATGCGCTCGATCGCCTTGTGCAGATTCTCTTCCGCCTGGGGATATTGACCGCTCTTGAAGTAGACCCAGCCCAGCGAGTCGAGGTATGCGCCATTCTGGGGATCGAGATCTACAGCCTGGCGAATCAATTTCAGGGCTTCGGGCAGCTTTTCTCCCTGGTCGGCGAGCATGTAGCCAAGGTAGTTCAGCACATTGGGATTCTGCGGATCGATGGCCAGGGACTTGCGGAACTGGACCTCGGCCTGGTCGTACATCTTCTGGCGATCGTAAAGCGTTCCACGGAGAAAGGGCAGGTACCACTTCTCTTCCGCTTTGGTGGTGAGAGCTTCCGCCTTATCCAACTCCTCGCTTCCCTCTTTGAACCGCTTGATGCGAATGTAAATCTGGGCGAGCGCCTCGTCGACCTCACGATCGTCCGCGGTGCCGGCCAACTGGGCTTTCGCAAGCGCAAGACCTTCGTCTACTTTGCCGGTGTCCGCGAGTTGGCCGGCGTACATCAGTTGAACACTGTGGTCTTTGGGAAGCGCGGCCGCGGCCGCCGCTGCGACTGCAGTAGCATCCTTCCACTGATGCGCCTCGCGATAGGCATCGACCTGGCCCTGATAGCCACGCGGGGCATAGTCGCCGCCAAGCTCAGTCATCTGCCTGTAGGCTGCTATGGCCTCCGTGGTTTTGTTCTCTTCGCGATAGATAATCCCGAGGCGATCGAGGAAGAGATCGCGATTGCCCTTCTCCGGATCGGAATATTTGCCATCGGGATGCGCGGACGAAGTCAGTATCCCGTTCAAAATATCGGTGGCCTGGTCGTACTTGCCCAACGCATCGTCGATCAGCGCTTCGTTGTAGTTGAGTTCGAGGTTATCCGGCGCCTGCGACTTCGCCTTCTGCAGGGTTGCGAGCGCTTCATCGTAGTGGCCCTGGATGCGCTGAATCTTGGAGATCTGAATCTCCGACTTCGCATCCTGGGGATCGGCTGCCACAAGCGCCTCAAATACCTTGAGCGCCGCGTCAAACTGTCCGTCCATCAGCAAGTCGTTGCCCAGAGCGCTCTGCGCATCGGTATTGTCCGGCTCGAGATCAAGCGAACGGCGATACGCCTCCGCGGCTTCCTTGGGCTTCTTCAGCATGTCGAGGCTGGCGCCAAGTGCAAACTCAATGCGGGCTGAGCGATCGGTCTGGGGAATAGAAGCCAGCACATCGGCAGCGCGCTGTGCCTCACCTTGCTCGCCGTAGAGACGCGCCATGTTGAGAACAACCTCTTCGGAGTTGGCGTCGATCTTCTGCGCATCCTTGAACTCCGCCTCAGCCTTCTCCGGCTGATGGTTGAACCCATAGAGCTGGCCCAGCAGAAGCTTGGTCTCGACATCGTCAGGCTTCAGACGCCCGATCGTCTCATACTCTGTAATCGCCAGATGCAGCATATCGCCGGTCTGGGCGCCCTGCATGTCTCCCAGAGAACGCAGATAGATCTTCCCAAGCAGGGTGTGAGCGTCCAGATCGTCGGGATTCTTCTTGATCTGCTCCTGAGCCGCGGCCACCGCGTCCTTGATGCGCCCGATCTTGAAGTAAAGGTCGGCGAGACCATCCTGCAGCAGCGGCGAGGTTGGATCGGCATCCAGGGCGAGCTTGTACTCTTCGACTGCCTGGGTGGCATAGTCCGGGCGGCCGGCGTTGACCGCCATCTCCTCATAGAGGTGAGCCAGGCCGTAGTGGTAGTAAGCCCCGGAACGATCAGGCTCGGCAGACTTTTGCTGCGCGGGCGGAGCCGCCAGCATAGTATTCGCAGCGAGCAAAATTCCCGCTACAGAGATGAGCCGGAAGGGGTTAAACCGGGAAGCGCGGAAGAGCATAGTCATTGAGTAAGGTTCCTGTCCGGCGGGATGGGACGCACACTGTTTAGACGAGACAGTGCTTCGTTTGGATGCTGAGGGCGCACATCCCCATCGATTCCCAACGATTATAGCTCTCGCGTGGCCCGGCCGAATAGAGGGTTTTCGCCCCAATCCCGTGCCTAGCCATGGCGAAAATGTCGTATGCCGGTAAAGACCATGGCGATCCCGAGCCGGTTCGCCGCGGCAATCACTTCCGGGTCGCGAACTGAGCCTCCCGGCTGAATAATGGCAGTTGCGCCCGCCTCGGCGACCGTCTCCAGGCCGTCCGGGAAGGGGAAAAAAGCATCCGAGGCAGCGACCGTACCGGCGAGAGGCAGCACAGCCTTCATCGCGCCAAAGCGGGCAGCGTCCACGCGGCTCATCTGCCCGGCGCCGATACCGACCGTCTGGCCGTGCCCTTCGTTGAAGCGGGCATAGACGATGGCGTTCGACTTGACGTGCTTGCAGACGCTCCAGGCAAAGAGGAGGGCTCGTTTCTCTTCCGGAGTGGGGGCACGCTCCGTGGCGACCTTTAGATCGGCTTCGGTGATCTGGCGGAGGTCGGCGTCCTGCATCAGGAATCCGCCAGAGACCTGCTTGAGGATGCGGGCAGACTTGGCGGAGACGATTTCGAGCAGGCGGAGGTTCTTCTTGGCGGCGAAGCGTTCCAGGGCCGCGGGCGTGAAGGAGGGGGCGACGATGGCCTCGACGAAGAGCTTGGCGATCTCTTCCGCGGCCTCGGCGTCGACCTCGCGGTTGATGCCGATGACGCCGCCGAAGGCCGATACGGGGTCGGCTTCGAGGGCGCGGCGGTAGGCTTCGAGGACGGTACTGCCGGTGGCCGCGCCGCAGGGGTTGGTGTGCTTGATGATGGCGACGGCTGCATCTTGTTCACCGAATTCGTTGGCCAGTTCCCAGCAGGCGTCGAGATCGACGAGGTTGTTGTAACTGAGTTCCTTGCCCTGGAGCTGTTTCGCTGCGGCGACGCCACGGCCGCTTCCATCCACGTAGAGGGCGGCGCTCTGGTGCGGGTTTTCGCCGTAGCGCAGGACGGTCTTCAGGCGATCGATGATGCGAATGGCTGGCGGCAGAGACTGGGTGTCGAAGACAGCTGGCTCGCCGTGTGGAGCGGGTTCGGAGATGCTCTCCAGCGTAGTGGCGATGCCTGCATCGTAGGCCGCGGTGACGGCAAAGGCTGCTTTGGCGAGCCGCCAGCGCGTCGGGCGGCTGAGGCAGCCGACGTGCGCGGCAAGTTCTTCCGCAATGGGCGCGTAGTCGGAGGTTGAGGTGACGATGGCCACGTCTTCAAAGTTCTTGGCAGCCGAACGCACCATCGACGGACCGCCGATGTCGATGTTTTCGATAATGTCGGAGAAGGCTGCGCCGGGCCTGGTTGCGGTCTTCTCGAAGGCGTAGAGATTGACCACGACCATGTCGATCGGCTCGATCGCGTGTTCGTGGATCGAGGCCAGGTGCTCCTCGTTCTCGCGGATGTGCAGAATTCCACCGTGGACCTTGGGGTGGAGGGTCTTGACGCGGCCGTCGAGCATCTCGGGGAAGCCGGTGAGGTCGCTGATATCGCGGATGGGCAGGCCGGCTTCGCGCAGGGTGCGCGCGGTGCCTCCCGTCGACACCAGTTCGACGCCATGCGAGGCGAGAGCGCGGGCGAACTCGACCAGGCCGGTCTTATCGGTGACGGAGAGCAGGGCGCGGCGGATGGGGCGGAGGCCGCTGTTGGTTTCAAGGCCGGGTTCGGTGATGCATTCGATGGTCACAGACACTATTTTATGACTCCTTCGGTTCCAATGGCTCTCTGCCAAGCAGCGCAGCGCCGGTCAGTTCGGCCGCGGTTTTGATCTCGTGGGCTGAGCACCAGCGGCGCATGCCGTTGGCGATGGTCTCGACGGCGCGCGGGTCTGCGTAGCTGGCGGTGCCGACCTGGACGGCGGTGGCGCCCGCGAGCATGAACTCGACAGCGTCCTCGGCGCGGGTAATACCGCCCATGCCGACAATTGGGATGCTGACTGCCTGCGACACCTCATGCACCATGCGGACGGCGATGGGCTTGATGGCAGGGCCGGAGAGGCCGCCGGTGACGTTGGCGATGCGCGGGCGGCGCGTCTCGATGTCGATGGCGAGCGAGACGAAGGTGTTGACCAGCGAGATGGCTGCGGCACCAGCGTCGGAAGAAACTTTGGCCATTAGGCGGATGTCGGTGACGTTGGGCGAGAGCTTGACCATCAGCGGGCGCTGCGCGGCATGGCGGCAACGCGCGGCGAGGTGGTAGAGCGCGTCGGGATCGGTGCCGAAGACCATGCCGCCATGGCTGGTGTTGGGGCAACTGGCGTTGAGCTCGTACATTGCGATGCCTTCGGCGTCGTTGAGCGCGTGGATGACCTCAACGCAGTCTTCCATGGTGTAGCCGAAGACGTTGGCGATGATGACGCACTTCATGGTTCGCAGCTTAGGCAGTTTTTCGTGGATAAAGGCGTTGACGCCGATGTTTTGCAGGCCGATGGCGTTCATCATGCCGGCGGGGGTTTCGATGATGCGGGGGGAGGGGTTGCCGGACATGGGTTCGCGCGAGAGGCCCTTGGTGACGAAGGCGCCGATACGGTCGAGCGAGACGATCTCCTCGAACTCGACGCCATAGCCGAAGGTGCCGCTGGCGGCGATGACGGGCGAGCGCAGCTCGACGCCGGCCACGGTGACGCGCATGTCGGGCTTGCTCAGGATTTCACCTCGGAGGGCATGTATTTAGTGTAGCTGGGATGGGTGGGAGAAGCAGCTTTTGACCTACACTTGGAGCGGCTGGAGGGGACGATGCAGACAACAACAGTGTTTGAGGATGGCGAGGGACAAGCGGTCACTATTCCGGATGACATGCGTTTTGAAACTGGACAGACCTGGATTTGGCGAAATCAGGAGACTGGGGAAGTTCACCTGTTGCCAAAGCCGGAACCTAACGGTGTTGTGCCTCCGGGAGATGTTCCTCAAGCGCGGGAGTGAGTAACCCCACGATAATCGCGATGGAACCGCGATGATCATGGGGCACCCGCGACAGGTAGAATTGTGGGGATGCTAGATCTTGGATATGTGCGGGCGAATCTGGCCCTGGTGGAAGAGAAGTTGCGGGCGCGGGGAATGGATCCGGCGGTGGTGCTTGGCCAATTTCAATACAAGGATCAGCTTCGCCGAGAGTCAATAACGGCTTTGGAGCGCCTTCAGGCTGATCGCAATGCGCGGTCTGCGGATATTGCCCAAAAGAAGAGGAACGGTGTTGACGCTGATTTTGAGATCGCTGAATTGGGAGCGATAAAAATTCAGATCCAGGTCAAAGAAGCAGCCGCTGGAATCCATGAACTGGAACTCCGGCAAATGCTTACCGGACTGCCCAATCTGCCGCAAGATTCGGTGCCGGTGGGCAGGAGCGAGCATGACAACTCGGTCGAAAAGACGTGGGGGACGAAGCCGGAGTTTGGCTTCCCTGCTCTGCCGCACTGGGAGATTGGCGAGCGGCTGGGCATTTTGGACTTTGAGCGGGCGGCGAAGATCTCGGGTTCGCGGTTTGTCGTTCACTTCGGCCAGGGAGCAAGACTTGAACGCGCGCTGGCGAACTTCATGCTCGACCTGCACACGCGGGAGCATGGCTATACCGAGGTGCTGCCGCCGTACATGGTGAACTCGAAGAGCCTGTTTGGGACGGGGCAGTTGCCGAAGTTCGCTGAAGACCTGTTTCACTGCGACGACAAGGGCGCGTATGAGGCGGGCAAGTATCTGGACTCCGATCACTGGATGATTCCCACGGCGGAGGTGCCTGTAACCAACCTCTTCCGCGATGAGACGCTGGACGAAAGCCAACTGACGACTAGCTTCTGCGCCTACACGCCCTGCTTCCGCAGCGAGGCGGGGAGCTATGGGAAGGATGTGCGCGGGATGATCCGGCAGCACCAGTTTCAGAAGGTGGAGCTGGTGAAGTTCACGACGCCGGAGAGGTCGAACGAGGAGCATGAGGCATTGACGCGGCATGCGGAGACGGTTCTGGAGCGGCTGGGGCTGCCTTATCGGCGGATGCTGCTATGTACCGGCGACATGGGATTCAGCTCGGCGAAGACGTATGATCTCGAGGTGTGGCTGCCGGGGCAAGGGCTGTACCGGGAGATCAGCTCCTGCTCAAATTTTGAGGCGTTTCAGGCACGCAGGGCGAACATTCGCTACAAACCGGCAGGCGCGAAGAAGTCCGAGTTTGTCCACACGCTGAATGGCAGCGGATTGGCCGTTGGGAGAACGTATCTGGCTGTGTTGGAGAACTATCAGCAGGCCGATGGGACGGTCCGGATTCCCGAGGCGCTGATTCCGTACATGAACGGCGAGACGACGATCGGACCGCAGAAGCAGGCTGGACAAGCCAGGACAGGCAGGAGTTAAGGCATGGGCAAGATTCTTCGCAACTATATCTTCTGGGCGTATGAGCGAGGCAGCTTTCACTATGACGTGATGGTGACGCTGATCCTGGCCTTTCTATTTGTCTCGCCGCATTGGATCGACTACAACGACAAACCGGTAGAGGTGGTGCCTCTGCAAGGCAGCCAGGTGCTGGTGACGGAGGCCGGGCGGAGTGGATCGAGCAGCCAGTTCCTCTTCCAGATCCGCGCCGACCAGCAGGGCGGCCCGCAGGCGTCGCAGAGCGAGGATGAGCGCAGTGCGGCGATCCTGCGCATCGTGGAGCCGATCTCGGGCGAAGTGACGGTCGACCACGTTGAACCGGTGCTGGACGCACATGGCAAGGTGGTTGCATACAACGCCTGGGTCGTCCGGTACTGAATGCAATGGCATGATGACGTCCAAGCGAACTGGAGTGAAACGATGATGCGAAGGTCCACACGATCGACGATGCGAATCAGGGTTGTGACGGGCGCGCTTGTTTCGGCTGCCTTGCTGATGTGCGGAGGTTGCGGAGTGGATCGCGTATCGGCAGCCACCGAGATCAACTCGCCGCGGCTGGACACGGTGCTGCGCCAGATGGATGTGGCGAGCAAGAACTTCAAGTCGGCGCAGGCGACGCTTCGCAAAGACGCCTATACGAAGGTCGTGAACGACACGGAACAGCAGACGGGGACGATCTATTTTCTGCGCAAAGGCGGTTCCACGCAGATGGGAATGAAGCTGACCTCACAGCCGCAGCAGGTCGTGGAGTACAAGGATGGCAAGATGCGGCTCTACAACCCCGGGACGAACCATGTCGACGAGGTCTCCGAGGCGGGAGCGAACAAGTCCCGGTTTGACACCTTCCTGACGCTTGGCTTCGGGGGCAGCGGCCGCGATCTGGAGAGCGCTTGGTCGATCATGGACGAAGGGACGGAGTCTGTAAGCGACGGCGACAAGATGGTCTCGACCGAACGGCTGGACCTGGTCTCCAAAGACCCGGAGACGAGGAAGACGGTAACCCGTGTGACCATCTGGGTCGACCCATTGCGTGACGTAAGCCCGAAGCAGGTCTTTTACTTCCCCAAGGGCGATACGCAGACGGCATACTACTCGCACATTCGCCTGAATGAGAACGTGGACATGAAGCAGTTCGCGATCCAATGCAAGGGAAAGTGCAGCTGAAAGAAGTTGTCCGTTGCAGGTTGTCAGTTGTCAGTTGGTGGCGAAGCCGGTAGACCGAAGAGCGCACCGGCCCAGACGAAGAGCACCGGGAAAAATTCCAGCGTATAGCGCGGCTCGGAGTTATCGAGCGTTAGCAGCAGAGCGGTGCGCAAGAGCAGGCTTGCAGCCAACGCGAAGGCGACTTCCTTCGAGCCGATCCAGTTGCGGCGCTTCCACGCGCAAAGTCCAGCAAAGGCAATCAGCAGATAAATGAAGTTGAGCGCGGCGTATGCTGCGGCGAACGCAGTCTGGCCGGGATGTCCGCGTGGCTTCCACCACTCGTCGGGGATAGGCATCCTCTCAACGCGGGGGCGAAGCAGCATGTTGAGCACGCGGGCGACAGGAAGGACTAGATACACGCAAACCGGTGAGGCGTGGCTGCGCTCGCGCGCGAGCTCTTCGAAACGGGCTTCAAGTTGAGGGGTACTGGTGGTGGTGCGGTTGTAGTCGTCGAGCAGCGCGGCGGTGCTCGCCGCAAGCGGCATGGAACCACCTTGGCTGGTACAGCCGAGGCCGAAGGCCCGGGTGGGCAGGTCCTGGATGTGGATGCGATCGCCGTCATAGGCCCAGTAGATCTGGTCGGTGGAAGCAAATTCGATTCCCCACGTGCGGTACCAGTGATTGAAGCCCCCGGGCGGCAGCTCGCCGGGGTCGTCGGCGGTGCGAGGAGCAAGCGGTTGGAAGACGTGGAAGGTCCTCCAGTTACGCGCTGTCCATGGGACAAGAGGAAGCAGCACGCAGAGCGAAGCGACCAGCACAGGCGTGCAGGAGCGCAGAAGATGGGCGCGACGCTCATGTGGACGTACCGCACACCAAAGCATTGCGGGGACGACGGCCGCGGCAAGCAGCCCTTGCTCTGGGCGCAGCAGGATGGAGTACGAGAGCGCCACGACGATGAGCCAGAGCCACCGGTTGTAGCCCACACCAGCCTGCTGCCATCGCGCGAGAGCGTAGAAGGACAGCGCGATGGTGGTAAGGACAAGCGTCTCAGTAAGAGGTGTGGCGACGTAGTCCGCGGTGAAGGGACAAAGCGCCGCCATCCAGAGGACGGGCAGGAAAGCCCGGCGGCTGAAGAGGCGACCCGCAAGTGCGGCGCTGAGCCAGCAGGTGAGGAGGTCGGCGGCGAGCTGGACGTAGACTACGGCGCGGTAGTGCTCTACGCCGAAGAGATGGAAGCAGGCGGCAAGGAAGAGCGGGTATCCGGGGAGGCGGATGAGCGTGGGGCGAGGCACGCTGAGGCCGGAGGCGGTGGTCTGCTGACCGTAGCCGTACACTCCATGCAGGAGCCAGTTTTTTGCGATGGCGCCGTAGATGAGGGTGTCGCCGGAGATGCCTTCTGCGCGGACGATAAAGCCCAGGCGCAAGAAGAGACCGGCGAGCAATGCCGCGCCCGCCCACAGCCAGAACCGCCGTTGTTCTCTGCTCATTCATCCGCATCATACTAGGAACGTTGGCAGGCATTCCGGGGTGCGTTGACTAGGCCTTTGACGCTGCATACGATTGCCTTAGCCCACAATAGGATCGAGACAAGCTCTGAAACTGCAACGGAAACCTGAAATTCGCGATCAGCGCCCATGAACAAGCAAGTCTTCTTCGATCCGCAACGGAAGCGCTGGAAGCGATTACGTCGAGTCTTCGACAGCGTGGCGGTGGTGGGCGTTGTGCTGGGTGTCCTCTTCGTGATCGGCCTGCTGCGGATGAGGCCTCTGCCGGAGCTTCTGCTCTCCGCGCCGAGGCGGAACTACAGCGCGTTGAAGGTCGAGCCATTGCCGATGACCAAGGCAGGGGAGAAGCTACGCCGCTCGGCGCACCGCAAGACCGACCTGAAGCCGTCGGAGATTACGCTGAACTCGGGCGAAGGATTGCGCGCGGCGTATTACGTCGAAGACGATCCCGCGAGCTACTCGTCGCTGAAGCAGCACATCCATCAGATCGATCTTCTGTTCCCGGAATGGCTTCATGTGGTGACGCCGGATGGCTCGCTGACCTCGTACACCATTGACAACCGGCCTTTCGCCGTGGTGGACAAAGGCGGCGTGCATGGGGTGGACCACGAGCGCAAGGTCGCGCACGCCATCGCCGCGAACCCCGACAGCACCCCCGCCGAGATCTTTCCGCTGGTACAGAATTACGACCCTACGAAGAACATGTTCCTTCCGTCGATCGGCGACTTTCTTTCGAATGCCGATTCGCGCGCCCATTTCCTCCAGCAGGTCGACCAGTTTCTCGCGGCGAACACGAGCTACCGTGGGCTGTCGATCGATTTTGAGGAGATCCCGACCGAAGCGCAGCCCGGTTTCATGAGCCTGCTCGCCGCGCTGTATCGGGACTTCCATCCACGCGGCCTGAAGCTGTATGTGCGGGTGCCGGTGGAAGACCCCGACTACGACCTGAAGACGATCGCCGATAACTGCGACGGCATTCTGCTGATGAACTTCGATCAGCACCAGTCGGAAGAAAGCGGCCCCGGGCCGATCGCGGCGCAGGACTGGTTCCTCGACAACCTGAAGAACGCGCTGAAAGTGGTGCCCAAGGAAAAACTGATCTGCGATTTAGGCAGCTATGGCTACAACTGGACGACGTCGATGCCCCCCGCCACCCCAAAACACAAAAGGGCCAAGCCGCCTGCCCTGAAGGTGCTGGGGGTGCAGCCGCTGTCGACCGAGGACGCGTGGCAGTTCGCCACGGATGCCGACGCGCAGATCGAACTCGATCCCGACTCGCTCAACGTACACTTCGCCTACGATGACGACGACGCGCACGTGCGTCACCAGGTCTGGTTCCTCGACGCAGTGACCATTCTGAACGAGATGCGCGCGGCGCGCGGCCTCGGCCTCGAGACGTTCGCGCTCTGGCGGCTGGGCTCGGAAGACAACTCATTGTGGAAGATCTGGGACAAGCCGGTGCATTCAGACCCAGTGAAGGAGCTCGCCTCGATCGAGCCCGGCTACGATGTGGACACCGAGGGCGAAGGAGACATCCTCCGCATCACGCGCAAACCGCAGAATGGCCAGCGCATCGTCACCATGGACGATGACGATGCGATCCCCGCGGAGTTTCGTTCGATCACCGCGGAGACGATGAGTTCCTATCCGCTCTCGTACACCGTAGAGCAGTATGGCTATCACCCGAAGCAGGTCGCGCTCAGCTTCGACGACGGACCAGACCCGGTGTGGACGCCGAAGATCCTGGACATCCTGAAGAAGTATCACGTGGTTGGCTCCTTCTTCATGATTGGCTCGGAGGCAGAGAACTACGTTAGCGTAATGCAACGGGTATATCGCGAGGGTCATGAGATCGGGAACCATACGTGGACCCATCCGGACATCAGCGAAATCTCGACAGGGAACGTCGACCTGGAATTGAACCTGACGGAGCGGCTGTTTGCCGCGAAGCTGGGAGTGCAGCCGCTTTACTTCCGGCCGCCCTACTCGATCGACCAGGAGCCGGATACGAACGACCAGGCCGCGCCCGCAGATCGCATCCAGGGACTGGGCTATGTGATTATCGGCGACAAGATCGATACCGACGACTGGGACGAGCACCCGCGCAAGACGCCGAAAGAGATTACTGACAGTGTCTTCCAGCAGATTGAAGATATGCAATCGAGTTCATGGAGACGCGGCTCGATTATTCTGATGCACGATGGCGGCGGCAATCGCCAGCCAACGGTCGACGCACTGCCGGTGCTGATCCAGGCGCTGCGCGACCGCGGGTTTGAGATCGTCCCCGTGTCGCAGTTGATGGGCAAGACGCGTGCGGAGGTGATGCCGCCGCTTACCTCCAAGCAACGTTGGCAGGCGCGCGTGGACTCCATCGCGTTCTTCGTCTGGGCGTTCTTCAACCATTTTGTGGTGGGAGTGTTCTTCGTCGGCGACGTCCTGATGAGTGCGCGGCTGATCATCATCGGAGTCTTCGCGATCATCGATCGGCTGCGCAAGCGGAAGAACTTCGCCGGACCCGACTACGCTCCTCGGGTCGCCATCCTGATCCCTGCGTACAACGAGGAGAAGGTGATCGTGCGGACGATCCGCTCGGTGATGATGTCGAACTACAAAAATATCCGCATCGTCGTGATCGACGACGGCTCCACGGACAACACCTATCGGGCGGCGATCGACGCCTATCCCGCGGACATCGCCTCCGGGCGTCTGACGGTGCTGACCAAGCCGAATGGCGGGAAGGCCGACGCGCTGAACTTCGCGCTGAAGGACACCGGCGAAGAGATCTACGTGGGCATCGACGCCGACGGCGTGATCGCGCACGACGCCATCAAGAACCTCGTCTGCCACTTCGCAAACCCGCAGATTGGCGCGGTCGCGGGCAATGCCAAGGTAGGCAACCGCGTAAACCTGTGGACGCGGTGGCAGGCACTCGAATACATCACCAGCCAGAACTTCGAGCGGCGCGCGCTGGACCTCTTCGACGTTGTAATGGTGGTGCCCGGCGCGATCGGAGCGTGGCGCACCGCGGCAGTGAAGACAGGCGGCGGATACCACACCAACACCGTCGCCGAAGACGCCGACCTGACTATGAACCTGCTGGAGCAGGGCTACTCCGTAATCTACGAGGACCAGGCGCTTGCCTTTACCGAAGCGCCGGTCAACATGGACGGCCTGATGCGGCAGCGGTTCCGGTGGTCCTTCGGCATCCTGCAAGCGGTCTTCAAGCATCGTGGCGCCATTCGAAAACGCCGCGCGATGGGCCTGTTCGCGCTGCCGAATACGATCATCTTCCAGATCCTGCTGCCTCTGGTCTCGCCCCTGATCGACCTCATGTTCGTCGCCGGTGTCTTCAACTACCTCTACGATCTGTACTTCCATCCCGAGACCGCGTCGGCGGCCAGCTTCGAGAAGTTGCTCGCCTTCTTCCTCGCCTTCCTGCTGATCGACTTCGCCGCCTCAGCGCTGGCCTTTACCCTGGAGCGCAAACACCCCGCCAGCAAGGGAGACGCGTGGCTGCTGTTCCACATCTGGATCCAGCGCTTCACCTATCGCCAGGTCTTCTCCGTTGTGCTGCTCAAGACGGTCAAGCGAGCAGTCGATGGTAAACCATTCAATTGGGATAAGTTAGAGCGCACTGCCAAGATGTCAAAAGAGACGGAGAAGATCACCGAAGGCGTGTGACCGCACCACGTTTTCGCGCAGGAAATCCAAAGAAATTCCCACAGTTGGTTGCCTCTTGACGAATGCCTGGGGCGGGGATACTCTCGTTCTCAGTAAGGCGAATAAAAGGCGAATCAATGGAGATGGGGACTCAATTCGAGAACTTCGACGGTGGCACTTCCCTCTTTCCAATCCTTCCGGCCAGGGTGACCGGGCTGGCGAAGATGGCGGCGGAGGCGGAGCACGCAGGCGAGGGACACCTGGTCGAGTTTCGGACGCTCAAGGTGCGCGGCATCCTGAACCGGTCCATCTCCAAACGGGGGCTGGCCATCGACTACAGCATCAATCCGTATCGCGGGTGCGAGTTCGGATGCAGGTACTGCTACGCACGGTATACCCACGGCTTTCTCGCGCCGAAGGAGACTTCGGCATCACGGGATGGCGCGGTGGGGACTGTGCCTGGCGCTGAGGCCGGTCCGGGATGGGTGCCCGGACCGGATTCGGTGGATCTCAATGCGGTTGATTTTGCCGATCCCGAGACGTTCGAGCGGGTGATCTTCCTGAAGCAGAACGCGCCTTGGCTGCTAGAGCAGGAGTTGAGACGCATCGATCCAGCGGAAGAGATTGCCCTGGGCACTGCGACCGATCCGTATCAGCCGATCGAGCGCAGAGCGCGGATCACCCGCGGTCTGCTGGAGGTCTTCGCGCGGAAGGAGGGATATCGGCTGGGCATCGTAACCAAGTCGACCCTCATCCAGCGCGACATTGATGTTCTGTCCGAGATTGGGCAGCGCAATACTCTGGTGGTCCACATCACGATTACGACCGCGGACGTAGAACTGGCGCGCAAGCTCGAGCCGAGAGCGCCGCGGCCGGATCTGCGGTTCGCCACGGTTCGCCGGCTACGCGAGGCAGGAATTACGGCGGGGATTCTCTGTTGCCCGTTGCTCCCTGGGATTACCGACTCCGAAGAGGCGATCGACGGCATGGCGCGCCGCGCCGCAGCGGTCGGAGCCAGCTTCTTCGCGGCGAATCCCCTGTTCCTCAAAGCTTGCTCGCGTCCTACTTACCTGAGCTTCGTTCGCGAGCATTTTCCTTCTCTCGTGCCGGACTACGAGAGACGGTTTGGTGCGGCAGACTTTGCCGCGCCACCGTATCGGCGGCAGCTCGCGAGTGCGGTCGAGCGAGCTTGCCGCCGGTATGGGCTTCGCCAGCGGACGCGAGATACGGTGCTGACGCGGGACACCTTCTTTGGAAATAAGCCCGCGCTACGGCGGACGGAGGGTTTCGAACGCAAGCTGCCTGAGAATGCAGTTGCGGGAGAACAGCAGAGGCTCTTTGGCTAAGGGAAGCAGATGCGATCAGGGCTGCGGCGGCGGGACACCGTGGGTGAAATGGCGGAGCAGGAACTCCTGGAAGAGGGTGCCAAACGCACCGGTTGCCACGCCGATCAGCGTGTTGTCTACCGTGACCTGCACGCTGTGCCGGTCGCTGGCTGGGTAGTAGAGGCTGGAGATGAAGGCGGCACCGAGGTTGCCGCCGATGTTGGAGTAGTTGGGCTGCCAGTGTCCGTTGTCGCCCTTGCAGACGACGACCGTTGAGATCGCGTAGAGGGCACGCGTGATGATGCGGCCATGACCGCGGTAGAAGTAGCGCGGGTCCTGGTGGAGGACCGAAGGCAGCAGCGCGGCACCGAGGAAGGTGGAGCTGATGCGGTCACCATAGGTAGCGCCGTAACGCTTGGCATACCCGGAGAAACCCTGGCCATAGCCGTCGAAGTCGTCCTGCCACTGCTCGATGCCGGCGGTGACGCCGGTGGTGAGGAAGGTGATGGGATCTTTGGAGACGACGATGGCGAGCTTGAACTTCTGCTTGCGCGTGAGGGGCGCGGGGTTGCGGAGATAGCTGACGTAGAAGTTAGGAAGAACGCCGAGGATACGCTGGTGCTCTTCGGCGGTGATCTGGCGCTGGGCGAGGACCTCCACGGTGATGGCGTCCACGGTGGTGCTAACAGACGCGACGCCGAGCTCGACGTTGGGCACAATGAAGTCGTCGCCGGGGTGGACGACGATGACGTTCTTGATCTTCCAGGGGGCGAAGCCAGGGGCGGTGATGCGGACGATATAGGTTCCCGGGGGCAGCGCGGAGAACTGAAAGACGCCGCGGCCGTCCGATGAGGTGACGGCGACAAGCTTCTGGTTCATATCCTGTAGGGCGACACGGGCGCGGGAAACGGCTGCTGCATCGGTATCGGTGACGACGCCGGCGATGGTTGCGGTCGGAGTGCTCTCGGTCAATGGGGCCTGGGGGAGCGGCGGAACGGCCTGCTGTTGCAGGGCCGGAGTTACCGGGGAGACGGCCGCCGGCATGGGGAGCTGTTGCGCCAGCAGCGAGGTTGAGAGGAGAGATGCGAGAGCGCAGGCCAGCCTGGCGCGACCAGCGCGAATGCTCGTTGAATGGCCAAACATCATAGGACCGGGCGCTCCTGAGCGGAAGAGTGGCGAACGCTGACCGTACCATCGACAATGAAGGCTGCGCAAGCAAAAGCGCGGAGCCGGGTGGGGCTCCGCGCTTTCAGATGGATGAGATGCGCTTAGGCGACGACTTCGATGCCCATCGAGCGAGCGGTGCCGCGAATGCTCTTCGCCGCAGCCTCGACCGTGGTGGCGTTCATGTCGGGCATCTTCTGGGTCGCGATGGCGAGGATCTGCTTCTCGGTTACCTTGCCCTTCTTCTCCTTGTTCGGCGTGCCGGATCCCTTCTCAATGCCTGCGGCTTTGAGGAGAAGCACCGGCGCGGGCGGCGTCTTGGTGATGAAGCTGAAGGTGCGGTCGGCATAGACGGTGATGACGACGGGGATGGTCATCCCGGTCATCTCGGGCGTGGAGGTGCGTGCGTTGAACTGCTTGCAGAACTCCATGATGTTGACCTGGGCCTGGCCGAGCGCGGGGCCGACGGGCGGCGCGGGCGTGGCCTTTCCGCCGGTGATCTGAAGCTTGACGTATCCAGTAATTTTCTTCGGTGCCATGGTGAATCCTCTGTATGGTTCTAGCGGCGGGCTTGCGCTCCGGCTGCTGATTTGAACTGCAACTTTTCTCTACTGCGGATGCGCTATTCGGCTTCCATCTTGTCGACCTTGGAGAACTCGATTTCGACCGGAGTGGAGCGGCCGAAGATCGAGACCATGACCTTGAGGGTCTGGCGGTCTTCGTTGACGTCGTCGACGGTGCCATTGAAGTTGGCGAAGGGGCCCTCGTTGATGCGGACCTGCTCGCCCTTTTCGAACTTGATCTTGGTGGACGGCTTGTCCTTGGCCGACTCGGAGCGGAAGAGGATGGAGCTGACCTCAGCCTCGGAGAGCGCGACAGGCTTGTCGCCAGTGCCGAGGAATCCGGTGACACGCGGCGTGTTCTTGATGACGTGCCACAGGTCGTTATCGAGTTCCATCTCGACCAGCACATAGCCGGGCAGGAAGACGCGCTCGATGGTGTACTTCTTGCCGTTGCGGAGTTCCGTGACCGGCTCGGTGGGGATCATGATGCGGCCGATGCGGTTCTGCAGGCCGAACGCCTGGATGCGACTCTCGAGCGACTCGCGCACCTTGCGCTCAAAGCCGGAGTAGGCATGGATGATGTACCACTTGAAATTTTCGTTGACCGGCGGGGCGAGCTGCTCCGCAGGCTGCTCGCCTTCGGGGACCGCGTCCGGGATTTGCTCTTCAACCGCCATGTAGATGTGCCTTTTTATCTGCGCGTATTTCGGTGCTTCAAATTGGTTAGTGCTTCGTGAAGTACTGGATCAGCTGAGTGACTCCATTGCCGAAAGCGAAGTCAATCAGCGCAAAGTATCCGGCAAAGATGAAGGTGGTGATGATGACGACCGCGGTGGTCGATTGAACCTCCGGCCAGGGGGGAGCCACCACTTTGCGCATCTCGGCGCGCACATCCTTAAGGAAGGTGGTCAGCCGCTCGGGCTGGGCCTTGAGCCGTTCGATCCCGGTAGTCTGCTGGTCTGCTACTGCAATTGTCTTCGCCATGGTGCTGCCTCGGAACTGCGTGCTGATGAAATGCTGGGGAAACTGGCGGGGGAGCTCGGATTCGAACCGAGAAGTTCGGTTTTGGAGACCGACAGTTTAACCGTTGAGCTTACTCCCCCGAACTGCTAGCTCGTAGCCGTTAGCTTTAGCTAAAGGCTAGAAGCTAAGAGCTAAAGGCTGCTCTACTTGGTCTCTTTGTGGTCCGTGTGCTTGCGGCAGGTATTGCAAAACTTCGAGAACTCGAGACGCCCAGTAGTCGTCTTCTTGTTCTTCGTGGTTGAGTAGTTCCTGTTCTTGCAAGTCGGACACTGCAGGGTTATGATCTCGCGCATTGGTTGATTCTCCTATACTTCGAATTGACCAGCCACCTCGGCTGGCAAGCAGCTTGCCGAATGTCTGATTCAGACTCCCGACACGCCGCGACACAGGGCTTATTGACCCCTGCTGCCTAATCCTGAATTGTGCAACGGAAGAAAAGCGGTCAGGCCACGCTCGTCCTGCTTTATTATCCACGAAAATCGGGTTTACGGGAAGCTTCCGGGATGAAAATCGACTGCATTCCAGAGAATGAACTGGCGGGTGTCGAGGTTAGGTCGACACCCGCGCAAGTGATTGAATTTTCTTACTTGATGATTTCGCTAATGGTTCCTGCCCCTACTGTCCTTCCGCCTTCGCGGATGGCGAACCTCAGGCCCTTCTCCATCGCGACTGGCGT
>OLLV01000268.1_pt1 | contig 128026 bp, 114 predicted proteins | sample 1604641 | NCBI WGS metagenome assembly OLLV01 (sample SAMEA104055725, study PRJEB20765) | soil metagenome | biome: Arctic tundra; feature: Polygonal ground; material: soil | place: USA | collected 2011-09 | depth 0-0.5 m
GACGCCGATGGAGACGAGGGCGAAGGCGAAGAGGGTGCCGATGTTGGAGAGGTCGGTGAGGGTGCCGATGTCGAAGAGGCCGGCGGGGATGGCGACTACGATTCCTGCGACCCATGTAGCGATGGCCGGAGTGCGGTAACGCGGGTGGACGCGGGAGAAGAAGGCAGGCAGAAGGCGGTCGCGCGACATGGAGAACCAGACGCGGGACTGGCCGAGCTGGAAGACGAGGATCGACGAGATCATGCCCATGAGCGCTCCGAGCAGAACGACGAGGCGGACCCAGTGGAGGGCGTGTCCGCCGGGCTGGCCGGAGAGTTTTTTGAGGGCGTTGACGACGGGGGCGGCGTCGTCGACCATGCTCTGCCAGGGGACGAGGCCGGTGAGGACGACGGCGACGCCGACGTAGAGGATGGTGCAGATGATGAGCGTGGCGAGGATGCCGATGGGCACGTCACGCTGCGGGTTGCGGCACTCTTCGCTAGCGGTGGAGACGGAGTCGAAGCCGATGTAGGTGAAGAAGATGATGGAGCCGCCGGTGAGGATGCCTGACCATCCGCTGGGCGCGTAGGGATGCCAGAGGGTGGGCTTGATGAAGTGGGCTCCGGCGGCGAGAAAGAGCAGAATAGCGGCGAGCTTGATGAGCACCATGATGTTGTTGGTGCGGGCCGACTCGCGGATGCCGCGGACGAGGACGACGGTTAGCAGAAGGACGATGAGGAAGGCGGGGATGTTGAAGCCGAAGTGCCAGCCGGCGGCGTAGAGGTCGTGGCCAGCGAGATCCTGCAGGCCGCCGGGGAGGAAGGCGGGCGATATCCAGCGCGGGGTGGGATGGATGCCGAACCAGTCGAGTAAGTCCACTACGTGGGCTGCGAAGCCTACGGAGACGCTCATGTTGGAGCCGGCGTATTCGAGGATGAGATCCCAGCCGATGATCCACGCGATGAGTTCGCCGAGCGTTGCGTAGGTGTACGTGTACGCGGAGCCGGCGATGGGGATCATGCTGGCAAGCTCCGCATAGCAGAGGCCGGTGAGCGCGCAGATGATCGCGACGAGGACGAGCGAGATGGCGATGGCCGGGCCTGCTCCGGGACGTCCGGCAAGCGCGGAGTGGTGGATCAGGTAGTCGGCCAGGGGAGCGTGGAGGATGGAGGTGGTGTCGAACTTTTCGCCCGCGATGGCGGTGCCGATAACGGTGAAGATGCCCGAGCCGATGACGGCACCGATGCCGAGCGCGGTGAGCGAGACCGGGCCGAGCGTCTTGTGCAGGGCGTGTTCGGGCCGCTCCGATTCGGCGATCAGCTTGTCGATCGACTTGGTAGCGAAGATTTGGCGGGGCAGGGGCTTGTCCTCTGTGCGCGGGTGTCAGAGCGGGCTGTGATTCAGGGTTGCTAAGCGAAACTAACTTTAGCAGGGCCGCAGCGCAAGAGGTTTCGAGCCGTTAACGTGAGTGACCCCACGATAGGCGCGATGAAGCGCGCGCCGATCATGGGGCACCCGGAGTGATTGGCTTAGCGCTTGGCCTTGCCGCGTGCTGCCTTCTTGAGCTTGGCCTTGTTCTCGCCGCGGGCTCCGGTGCGGGCTGCCTTGGGGGCAGCCTTCTTGCGGGCTGCGCGCTTGACCTTCTTGCGCTCGATCTTGTCGGTGATGCCGGTGGTGTTTGCCATGAGTAGGTTGCGTGCTTTCTTTGGAGAGAGATTTGCGGCGTGCTTTAGAGGGCTTCGAGCTGGGCGAACTTCTCTACCAGCTTTTTTACGCCGTGCTGTTGAAATTGTACTGTAATCTTCGCGTCGTCCCCATCGCCTTCGCGACGAAAGACGGTGCCTTCGCCGTATTTGGGGTGGCGGACGCGGGATCCCTGGCGGAGGCCGGTCTTGCCGGTGGGCGCGGGGATGTCTATTTTGGGGCGTGAGATCTTCTGGCCGCGGGCGGCGAAGAAGCTGGCGATGTTGTCCATCGAGCCGCCGGTGGAGACTTCTTTTGAGATTGGGCGGGAGCCGGGGGCGACGCGGGTGGTGGAGAATTTTGTTGGTGGTTTGTTGCCAGCGGCGTAGGAATTTTGGGTTGTCTGGTCTTCGTCCTCGTAGCTGTAGTGGCGTTCGATCGCGTCATCGGTGTCGGTGGGGCGGCCGAAGCGGTTGGGCTGGCCGTAACGCTGAGGGTAGGGCGTTGAGTAGGCGGAGCCGGAGAATTGGGTGCGTGCGGGTGGGCTGCCGAGGTCTTCTATGAGCTGCGAGGGGACCTCTTCGAGGAAGCGCGAGGGGATGCTGGCGTCGGGCATGTCGGAGCCGTAGCGGCGGCGGTAGCGGGCGCGGGTCATGACGAGCGTGTCCATCGCGCGGGTCATGCCGACGTAGCAGAGGCGGCGTTCTTCTTCGAGGCCGGTGGGGTCGACGAGCGTGCGCGAGCTGGGGAAGAGGCCTTCTTCCATGCCAGCCATGAAGACGAGTGGGAACTCAAGGCCCTTGGCGGCGTGGAGGGTCATGAGGGTGACGCGGGCTTCTGCGGAGTACCCGTCGGCATCGGAGACGAGGGCGGCGTGGTCGAGGAATTCGGCGAGGGTTTCGCCGCGCTCCTGGGCGTCCTGCGCCGCGTTGGCTAGTTCTTTGAGGTTTTCGATGCGCGAGAAGGATTCGGGGGTCGCTTCGTCTTCGAGAGCGCGAATGTAGCCGCTGCGGTCGTTGAGGAATTTGATGAGTTCGGGGAGGGTTGCTGGGTCGCCTGGTTTACGAAACGGCGCGGGTGTGTCGGAATCGGCCATGATGCGTTCGGCTGCGGTTTCTGCGGGGTCTTCGGTGGTGGGGCGGCGCTTGAGGGGCTTGTTGTTTTTTAGGACGACGGGGGCGAAGGGGTTGAAGCTTGCGGAGTCGATTGCTTCCGCCGGGTCGATGGCGTGGGCGGCGTCGGAGTCGGTGGAATTTTCGGGGGCGATGGTGGAATTTTCTTCGGTGGGGCCGAAGTCGAAGTTGAAGTTGAAGCTGGTGTCGAAGGATGTGTCGTCGGAGGACGAAGTCCCGGGGGCTAAAGCCCCATCTGTATTGGGATCTGGAGTGCCGGGGCTAAAGCCCTGGCCTATCTCAGAGGCAAAGGCGGAGGGGTCAAAGGTTGTGTCATCGGTCTCCGTCGGATTTTGTGGCGCTTCTTCCCACGTCTCAGAAGCGAGACGTGGGGCACCCACATCTTCGGGGAGTGCGCCGTAGTCGGGACCGGCGTCGACGAGGCTGAGGTCATTGGAGAGTTTTGCGGCGAAGTCGGGGCCCAGCATGGCGCGGGCGTCGCCGATGAGGCGGCGGAACTTTGCGAGGGCGTCGAGGGCGCGGGCGGGGAGCAGGCGGTCTTCTTGCGCGCGGGCGATGGCGTCCCAGGTGCTGATGCCGGTGGTGAGGGCGATGCGCTCGAGCGTCTCCATGGTGGTTTTGCCGATGCCGCGCGGGGGCGAGTTCACCACTCGGGCGAGGGCGATGGAGTCGTGCGGGTTCTGCACCAGCTTCATGTAGCTGAGGATGTCCTTGACCTCGGCGCGGTCGTAGAAGGAGAAGCCGCCGACCATGTGGTACTGGATCTGGTAGCGGCGGAGCGCCTCTTCGACGAGTCGCGACTGCGAGTTGGTGCGGTAGAGCACGGCGCAGCGCGGCAGGTCTTCGCTCGCGCCGGCGGCGCGGAGATATTGCTGGATGCGGTCGGCGATGAAGAGGGCTTCGTTCTCGCCGTCGGGGGCCTCGTAATAGCCGATGAGCGAGCCGCCTTCGCGCGTAGTGAAGAGCGTCTTGCCCTTGCGCTGCGTGTTGTTGGCGACGACGGCGGACGCACCTTCGAGGATGACCTGGGTGGAGCGGTAGTTTTGTTCGAGGCGGATGGTCTGGACTTTGGGAAAGTCCTTTTCGAACTCGAGGATATTTTTGATGTCGGCGCCGCGCCAGCTATAGATGGACTGGTCTTCATCGCCGACGACGCAGACGTTCTTGTCAGGGCCGGCTAGGAGCTTCATCAGCTCGTACTGCGGGCGATTGGTGTCCTGGTACTCGTCGATCAGGAGATATTTGTAACGGCGGTTGTAGCGTTCTCTGACTTCGGCAGAGGACTTGAGCAGGCGTACCGTTTCGAGCAGAAGGTCATCGAAGTCGAGCGCGTTGGCCTTGAAGAGTTCCTTGCGATAGATCTCGAAGATGTGCGCGATCTTCTCTTCCATCGGGTTAGTCGAGGCGAGGAAGTACTCCTGCGGGTCGATCATGTGGTTTTTGGCCCAGGAGATTCGACCAAGTGCGACGCGGGGCTTTAGGGATTTTTCGTCGATGGCGAGGCGCTTGAGCGCGGTCTTGACGACGGCCTGCTGGTCCACCTCGTCGTAGATGGCGAAGGTGCGCGTCAAACCCGAATTGTTAATGCGCAACGCTTCGATGTCGCGGCGCAGGACGCGGACGCAGAAGCTGTGGAAGGTGGAGAGCAGCGGTTTGGCGAGCGAGCTGTGACCGAGGATCTTGTCGACGCGCTCGGCCATCTCTTTCGCGGCCTTGTTGGTGAAGGTGACGGCGAGGATGGAGTCGGCGGGGACGCCGCGCTCTTCGATGAGGTAGGCGATGCGGTGGGTGATGACGCGCGTCTTGCCCGAGCCTGCTCCGGCGAGCAGCAACACCGGGCCGTCGACGGCGCGGATGCCCTCCTGCTGCTGCGGGTTCATGTTGTCGAGAAGGCGGGACACGGCGGGACTCCAGCGTCTATTTTAAGCGGGTTGACGGTGGATAGCGAATGGGCGGGATTGGCCTATTATCGGGGGATGGAGATCAAACGCAACGGCACGCAGGCTTCTGTCCCCGGACCCGCTGACTGGTTTACCGGTACGGTCAGGATCGACCCTCTGTTTCAGGCACCGGACCCGGCGTTTGTGCAGGGGGCGAGCGTCACCTTTGAGCCGGGCGCGCGGACGGCGTGGCATACGCATCCGCTGGGGCAGACGTTGGTGGTCACGGCGGGCTGCGGACGAGTGCAGCGCGAAGGCGGGCCGGTGGAGGAGATTCGCCCGGGGGATGTGGTGTGGTTTTCGCCGGGGGAGAAGCACTGGCACGGGGCTGCGCCCACTACGGCTATGACGCACATTGCTATCCAGGAGAAGCTGGACGGCAAGGTGGTGGAGTGGATGGAGAAGGTGAGCGACGAGCAGTATCTGGATTGAAGCTGAATAGCTGCAAAGTCGTTCTTCTGCTGTGCTATCGTGGCCTACCGACATTCCCATGGGGTTCCGAGAGCTATCCGCTATGCGATCGAGGCAGCCGCGATACCACTGGCGAGTTGCGGTTCTCAGTCTGCTATTGTGGCTCGTCCCGGCTGCTCTGTTTGCGCAGAGTCCCACAAGCACTACCCTGACGCTTAGTGCCGCGGCTCCGGGCGCAACCGTCGCCACCGGCACAATCGTTACCCTGACGGCTACCGTTACCTCCGGCAGCGCACCGGTCAAGACAGGCCAGGTTCACTTCTGCGACGCTTCGGTGACGCCCTGCGCGGATATTCTGGTCGTCGGCGTTGCGCAACTCACTCCCTCCGGCACTGCCACTATCAGATTCATCCCCGGCACCGGCAGCCATAGCTATAAGGCTGTCTTCGCCGGTACTCATGCCTACCAACCCAGCTCCTCCGCCCCGGCACCCATCGCTGTGGGTTTTTATGATCCGGTCGCCGTTGAGCCGGGTGGCGGCATCGGCAGCTACAACCTCGACGGCAGCGTCTCCGGCACCGGGACTACCTTTCCTACCGGTACAATCAGCTTCATCGATACCACAAACGCCAACTACGTCCTCGGCACAGTCCCTCTCACTTCAAGAAGCAGTATGAGTCCTGGTGGCACCTATCTCTTCCAGTCGTACTACCAGGTTCTCTACCCTTCGGCGGGTGGCTCCATCGGCATTGCCGCTGGCGACTTCAATAACGATGGCAAGCTCGATCTTGTCTACGGCAACTCGGCCGTCACCTTTGCGCTCGGGAATGGCGACGGCACGTTCGCCAATCTCACCAATGTTCCCGTCGCCGGGGGGTGGATCAGTGCGGCCGTGACCGGCGACTTCAACAGCGACGGCAAGACGGATGCTGCCGTTACCCAAGTTGCATCTCCCGATTATTCGTCGGTTTACACCTCCATCCTGCTCAACAATGGGGATGGAACCTTCAGCAATCCGCAGACGATCCAAGGCAGCGGCGCGCCCAACCTTGCCACCGGTGACTTCAACGGCGACGGCATCGCCGACCTGGTCCTCACCGCAGGCGGTACCGTGGCCCTCGGCGCTACCATCCTGCTGGGCAATGGGGACGGCACGTTCACTACGGGCGCCTCTTATACGACCGGAGCCGCCGGGCCCGCCGCGGTCGGCGACTTCAACGGGGATGGCAAGCTGGACCTCGCCCTTGCCTCGGCCGGTGGCAAGACCGTCGTCTACCTCGGCAACGGCGATGGAACCTTTACTGCCTCCTCGCTTGCGCCGCCTGCCAGCCCAACGCCCCAAATCGTTATCGCGGACTTCAATGGCGACGGAATCCTCGATACTGCCGGGCCTAACTATCTCGCTTCGTCAGGCTTTGGCGCGATCGGCCCCGCCGTCAGCGTTTACATGCCGCCCAGCTACACCGCCGACGGATTCGTCACTGGTATACCGATCGTCGGCACCGGAACTCACCTTATCGCGGCCCGCTATAACGGCGACGGCAACTACTTCCCCAGCGTCTCACCGGCCATTCCCCTCACCGCTCAGCCGCTGCCTACCGATCTCACCCTTACCGCGGCCTCGACCCGCCTCAACGAGTACCAGCCCGATCCGCTCAGTGCAGCCGTCCTCCCAAATACCGCCCAGGGGCATCTCGCAACCGGAACCGTTACATTCTTCAGCGGGGCAACCAAACTTGGCGCCGCTCCGGTTACAAGTGGGGTTGCCACTTTTAGTACCAGTATGCTTCCCGCGGGCGCCGACAACATCTCAGCCTCTTACTCCGGCGATACCAACTTCGGCGCCAGCAATTCATCGCAGGTCATCGTCGCGGTCACGCTAGTAGACTTCACCCTCACGCTCGACAGCCCCAGCCTTACGATCGAGACGCAGCATCACTTGACTACTTCAGCGACCCTCACCAGCATCAACGGGTTTGCGGATACGCTGACTCTTACCTGCGTCAAGCCGCCCGTCAATGTCACTTGTGCTTTTGCTCCCCAGCCTGCAAGCCTTGCCGCCAACGGCACCGCGAGAGTCTCCTTCTATCTCGACACGGACTCCATTCCTGGCTTCGTCCGCAATACGGCTCCTGTTGTTCCTGGGCGGTCTGCCCCACCCATTACCTTTGCTCTGACGCTCTTCGCCGGTCTTGCCGCCGGCCGCCGCCGCATCCGGCTGCGCTTGATGGCGGTGCTGCTGGCTGCGCTCGTGCTGCCCATTGCCCTGACGCTCGCGGGATGCGGCTCCATCATCATTCCGCCGCCTTCTGTGCTTCCCGGGGTCTACACCATCCCCATCACCGCCACGGCAGCCGTAACAGGCGATACCCACACCACGAACCTGACCCTCAAGGTCACGCGCTGAGTTGTTGCTCGGGGTCGTGCGGGACTCGGTCAGTTGCGGGTGAACTGCGTCTCCTGCTTCTCGCGGTGGCGTTCGGCGGCGAGCGCGATGAGGCGGTCGATCAGCTTTTTGTACGGGATGCCAGTGGCCTGCCACAGCTTGGGGTACATGGAGATGCTGGTGAAGCCGGGCATGGTGTTGATCTCGTTGAGATAGATGCGCGGCTTTTTGATCTTGCGGCCTTTGCCGTCGTGCTTTTTCTTGCCTGCGGTCGCTGGTTCCATGAGGAAGTCGACGCGGGCGAGGCCGGCGCAGTCGCAGGCGCGGAAGGCGGCGAGGGCCATGGCGCGGATCTGCTTCGATTCGGCCTTGGAGAGTTTGGCGGGGATGATGGGGACCGACGGGTTCTCGGGTGAGTCGGCGTACTTGGACTCGTAGTCGTAGAACTCGGCGTTGGGGACGATCTCACCGACGACGGAGGCTTCGGGTGCGTCATTGCCGAGGACGGCGACTTCGAGCTCGCGGGGCTTGGCTCCGGGGCCGCCGACGCCCTGCTCGATGACGAGCTTGCGGTCGAAGCCGGCGGCAAGGTCGAGTGCGGCGGCGAGGTCGGCGCGCTGCTTCACCTTGCTGATGCCGACGGAGGAGCCGAGGTTCGCGGGCTTGACGAAGAGCGGGTAGGCGAGGGATTTTTCGATGAGCTTGGTGCAGCGTTTGGGGTCGGCGCGCCACTCGCTGCGCAGGAGGGTGACATGCGGCGTCTGCGGCAGGCCGGCGGCGGCGAAGAGGCGCTTCATTGCGTCCTTGTCCATGCCGGCGGACGAGCCGAGAACGCCGGAGCCGACGTAGGCGAGGTCGGCGAGTTCGAAGAGCCCCTGGATCGTTCCGTCTTCGCCGAAGGTGCCGTGCAGCACAGGGAAGATGACGTCGAGCGAGTTGCCGAGGGGGTTGCTGGGGTGGGCGAGCTCGGCGCTGCCGCTGAGCTGTAGTCCCGCGGGGACGTGCGGCTGCGCAGGCAGCGCGGGAATGTTGAGCGCCTCGCCGCTGCGCAGGACGGCTGCGGCTGCCGCGAACTCAGCGTCGGCCTCGGAGGCGTGCGAGGAGTCCAGCGTGGGCTTTTCGGCGCTGCTGAGCAGGCGGTGGGCCTCGCCGCCGAGCAGCCACTGGCCCTGCTTGCCGATCCCGATGGGGACGACGTCGTACTTCTTGCGATCGATGGCCTTGAGGATGGAGGCGGCGGAGAGCAGGGAGACTTCGTGCTCGCCGGAGCGGCCGCCGAAGAGAATGCCGATGCGTAGCTTCTTCATAAGGTCTGGTTAGAGAGTAATGGCGAAATGGGCGATTCGCGCATCCATCCGGTGAAAATTGAGGAATCAGGGAAGTATCCGGGCGAAGGAAAATCGCGTCAGATGATGTTGGCGGGCCAGCCCTGGGAGGGTTCCCGATGCTCGCAAAGATGGGTTGGGTGGCTGGGCTGGCACTGGGTTTGCTGATGACGGGGTGCAAGCAGAAGTCAGAGCCGGTGGCCGCCGCCGCTCCGGCGCCGCAGATGAAGCCCGCTCCGCCGACGCCGATCGACACCAAACGCGCGGAGATTGGCGGCGCGATGTGGGATCCCGAGTGGGACAAGATTGTGGAGCTGGCGCTGCCACCGGAGATGTTGTCGGCGGAGGTGAGCCGCGATGTGCGGCCGTTCTGCCCGCAGTTCGACGCAATGGGCGAGGCGGATAAGCGGGCCTTCTGGGCTTATTTTTTCCAGGCGCTGGCGGGGGCGGAGGCCGGGTTGAAGCCGACCTCGCGCGCGGTGCATCTCCAGCCGGCGATGCAGAAGAAGGATGGCGCGCCGGGGCAGACCGAGGGTCTGCTGCAACTGACATACGTCGACGCGAAACGCTACGGCTGCGACTTCGACTGGCAGGCCGATCGGACGCTGAAGGCAAACGATCCGGCGCGAACGATTCTGCAGCCGAAGAACAACCTGGAGTGCGGGGTGAAGATTCTGGACCAGCAGATGATCGCGCAGCACAAGCGTTTGCTCTCGCCGTCGAGCTACTGGTCGACGCTGCGGCCGGGGACGGTGAGCTATCGCGTGTTTGCAAAGCAGATGGCGAATGTTCCGGCGGCCTGCGGGGTGGGGAAGAGGACGGCGAAGAGACGGAGCGCGCGCTAACGGCGTTATCGCGAGTAGGTGTAGGTGCCGCAGAGGTCGGAGGAGTTGCTGATGGCGTCCTGGGTGAAGACGGGCGGCTTCTGGCCGGAGAAGAAGGCGATCTGCAGGGAGTGTTGGGTGGCGTAGAGGGCCATCCACTCGGTGTCTTCGGTGCCGCAGAGGGTGTTTTTGTGGAGCAGCCTCGTCGCGGCGGGGACTCTGAGGCGATAGAGGCTGCCGGCGCCGTTGGGGTTGGTCTCGGTGTCGAAGGCGGCGGGGGCTTCGGCCTTTTCGAGGTCGCGGACGCGGACCATGGTGAAGGCGAGGAAGTTGATGGTCAGCTTGTCCTTCGAGAGGCCGATGTCGCCGGTGATGGACTTGGCGGTCTGGCTGGTGGCGCGCCAGAGGCCAGTCTCCTGCTGGGCGAAGAGGGCGGCGGTGAGGAGGAGAGTGGCGAGGGCGGTTTTGAGTGGGGTTTGCATGTGGCTTGTCTTACCCTAGCACCGGGGCTTGGCTTCGGGCCGTTCCGCCTGCGGGTCCCCTCTTACTCCTCCGCTTGCAGACTATTCTTGAGGTAGATGCGGGTGGAGATTTGTGCGCTCCGTTCACGGAGGCGTTGGGTGTGTTCATAGCCCTGGAACCAACGGTCGATCATTCCCTGTGTTGCGCCGATGCGTTGCATATCCAGGATCACTTCGCCGCGGGTGTAGGGCTCGCCTCCGTAGTCAATGATCTCGTTGAGATAGTGCTCGACTAAGGTTGCTCGCTTCATTCGGTCTCCTGTGTGTCGAGGGCGAGTGAGAGATTTGTCGGTGCTTTGGGGCGGTGTTTTGGAGCGGCTTTGAAGGTAACGTCGCGGACATGGAGAGGACGCTGGACGTTCTTGGTCCGTTCCTGTAGCTCTTTGATCGTGAGGAGCTGAAGGCGAGGGTATTTGCTGCCATCGCGCGAGGTGTAAAAACCGGCCTCCGCAGCTTCGCGCTGCATCGGTTTGGTGGACTCTTCAAAGGAGATGTAGACGCCGATTTCAGCTTTTTCGCGTTGTAGAACCCCGATAAGGTCGCGAACTTCGGAGACGCCAACGTGATGGCCGCCTTTGACCGAAAAGATGATCTGTTTGGAGTTGCCGGAGTTGTCATCGTGGAAGTAGAGACGACCGTCGATACCTCGGTCAGCCCCTTTTTTGATCTCGCCTTCGCGTCTCGCGCCACAAAGACCTAGAGCCCAGTTCTGAAATTGATATTTATTCTCGTCAGCTAGCCGTTGTGCTCCGGCTATATCTGTGGGCTCGCCAGTGACCTTATAGGTATTGCGAATTTCGGGACCGAAAGAATTGTCCAGACGGTACTTGATCAACCCGATTGCAAGATGGGTTATGTCGATGCCGATCCAGCGGCGGTTGAGTTTTTGGGCTACCTGAACTGTAGTGCCGCATCCGCAGAAGGGGTCAAGGATCACGTCACCCTCGTTGGAAGAGGCACGGAGAATGCGCTCGAGTAGAGCCTCGGGCTTTTGGGTGGGATAGCCGAGGCGCTCCTGGGCCTGAGAGTTGATGGGCGGAATATCCTCCCAAATATCTCCCATAGGCTTGCCCTTTTGTTCATCCAAGTATCGCTTGAAGCGTGGCACACCCCCGGGCTTGGGCTGCACGATAAGTCCCTCTTCGGCAGCAGCCTCCATTCGTTTTCGCGTCCACCGCCATGTGCGCGTGACGCCCATGAACTCGTACTCTAAATTGGGTCGATTATGATTTGGGTTTAGGAGACTGGTGAGCTGATAGCGACGTCCATCCGCGTCCCGCGTGGAATACTTTGCGTCTGTTTTCTCGTCGAGATCGTCGAGAACATAGCTTTTAAATACTGAGTCGTGATTCCAGATGGTCACTGGGCTCTTGGAACTGAACAAGATCGTGTCGTGCGATGAAGCAAAGCGAGTGAACGCGTGTCCTTTAGGGGTTCCTCGTCGCCAAATGATCTCATTTTTGAAAAATTGTGCGCTGAAGACACCGTCAATGAGGAGTTTGAGGTAGTGGCTGGCGGTCGGGTCGCAGTGGAGATAAATTGATCCGGATTCTTTGAGGACGCGACGCAGTTCTACGAGGCGAGGTGCCATCATGGCAAGGTAGGCAAGCATGTCGGAGCCGCCAAGAAGAGTGCGGAACGCACGCATGGACTCAGCCACGCGGCCACCAGCTTCGACTACTTCTTCATAGCTGCGTGCGGCTTCCTCGTTCCACTCCCAGGTGTCTTTGAAGGCCGTGATCTGGGAAGCCGAACGGCCCCCGTCCTTTTCAGCGAAGAGGACGTTGTAGTCCTGGCGCGAGTTGAACGGCGGATCGAGATAGATGAGGTCGACCGACTGATCGGGGATATAGCGACGTAGAACGTCGAGGTTGTCACCGTAGTAGAGGTTGTTCTTCGCGTCGGACATGTGTTCTTGCAACGGTACCACCTACAATCTTCTACGGATAGATTCTATTCAGGGTCCTGGCGAAGGGGATGGTTTCGCGGACGTGGTCCAGGCCGCAGATCCAGGCTACGACGCGCTCAATGCCCATGCCGAAGCCGGAGTGGGGGACGGAGCCGTAGCGTCGTAAGTCGAGGTACCACTCGAAGGCGGCGAGTGGGAGGTTGTGCTCTTCGATGCGCGCCTTGAGGAGGTCGTAGGAGTCGACGCGCTGGGAGCCGCCGATGATCTCGCCGTAGCCCTCGGGGGCGAGGACGTCGACGCAGAGGGCCTTGGTCGGGTCGGCGGGGTCGGGCTGCATGTAGAAGGCCTTGATGGCCGCGGGGTAGCGGTGGATCATGACGGGCTTGTCGAACTGGCTGCTGATGTAGGTCTCGTCGGGTGAGCCGAAGTCGTCGCCGTAGATGTGCGCGGCTTCGATTTTGCCGGCTTTGTACGCTTCGTCGAGCATCTGGTGGGCTTCGTCGTAGGTCAGGCGGGGGAATGATGGTGCAGGCTGCTTGGTGGCTGAAAGGGTCTCCGCGGTATGGGTGGGACCAGCCGCGTCGGGGTCCTTCGACTCCGCTGCGCTTCGCTCAGGATGACGGTCTGTGGGGGTGGGTTCGTTGGGGGCGATGACGGCTTCGAGTTTGGCGATGTCGCGGCCGATGACTTTGAGGTCGGCCTGGTGGTTGGCGAGGACGGTGGTGACGATGTGGGTGAGGAAGGCTTCGGCGAGCTGCATGTCGCCTTCGAGGTCCATGTAGGCGACCTCGGGCTCGATCATCCAGAACTCGGTGAGGTGCCTTCGCGTCTTCGACTTCTCTGCCCTGAACGTTGGGCCGAAGGAGTAGACCTTGCCGAGGGCGAGCGCGGTGCTCTCAATGTAGAGCTGGCCGGATTGAGTGAGGAAGGCGGGGTCGCCGAAGTAGTCGAGTTCGAAGAGGGTGCTGGTACCTTCGCACGCTGCCGGAGTTAAGATCGGCGGGTCGGTGCGGATGAAGCCGTTGGTGTCGAAGTACTCCTGCGCCGCGCGCATGATGGTGGCGCGGATGCGCAGGATGGCGGACTGGCGCGGCGTGCGGATCCAGAGGTGGCGATGCTCCATGAGGAAGTCGACGCCGTGTTCTTTGGGCGAGATGGGGAAGGGCGTCTCGGCGGGGATGAGGTGGACGATGGCCACGTCGGTGACGTCGAGCTCGACGCCGGAGGGCGCACGGGTGTCGGCGCGGACGGTGCCGGTGACGATGACGGAGGACTCCTGCGTGAGCGACTTGATGCGGTCGAAGACGTTCTCAGACACGGCTGCCTTGGGGACGATGCCCTGCACGGTGCCGGTGCCGTCGCGGAAGGTTGGGAAGAGGAGCTTGCCGGAGGAGCGGATATTGTAGAGCCAGCCGCGGAGGGTGACGGATTCGCCGATGTGGTGGGTGAGGGAGGCGATGGTGGCGATATTTGTAACTGGAGTGGTAGCAGGAGTGTCCATCGATAGGGATATCCAGTCTGTTTTGGTTACATATTGCGCGCGGAGGCCTGTTTTTCGAGGGTGTCGAAGACTTTTTCGGCTTTGCGGGTTACAGATTCGATCGGCTCATCGCGATTGACGGTGGGCTCGAGGAGGGTTGGTGTCGATTCGGGGAGTGTGGCGAGGATGGGCGCGACGATCTCCCAATCAATGGTGCCTTCGCCGGGCCAGAGGTGTTCGTCGCGCATCTCGCTGGTGTTTGGGCTGACGGCTCCACTCTGGCCAAAGGGGCCATGGTTATCGTGGAGGTGGAGTTGCGCGATGCGGTTGCCAAGCGTGGAGATCGCGGCGTGGACGCCGGAGTCGGGGCTGGCGGAGTCGGCGGACTGCGCGAGATGCAGGTGGCCAATGTCGAGGCAGACGCCGACGGAGTCAAAGTGGCCGGCGCGCAGGATGTGGAGAAGGTGCTCAGGCGTTGTGGCTTCGCTTTGGAGATTTTCGAGGAGGAGGCGGATGCCGAGTGGACCGGCGAAGGCCTTCAGGTGCTCGATGGCGGTGATGGAGTGCTCGATGGCGGGCTCATCCCAAGGTGTGTCCTTGAGGCCGAGGTGGAGGACGGCGGCGGCGAAGGGAATCTGCTCGGCGGTTTCGAGGGCGCGCTTGACCTCATCCATTGCTGTGATGCGCGCGGATTTGCGAGCGGAGATGAGGTTGAGGTTGGGAGCGATGTGGCGGGACCACTCGGCGGGCTCCTGATGGGTGACGGCGCGGGCGACGTCGTTGGTGTAGATGGGCTGATGCAGGACGGCGCGCACGTCGTTCGAGCGGAACCACGAGGCGAGCTCGCGGATGGCGCGGGTCTCGATGTAGTCGAAGTGGTGGCGGGCGGCGAAGACCTCGATGGTGCGGGCGCCGGCGGCCTTGAGGGCGTCGAGATGCCCAGGGTGCAGGCGGTGGTCGAAGAAGGCGTGGGTGGAGAGTCCGGGTTGCATCGCTTGTTAAAGGTACAGCAGCACGCGAGACCCTGGAGTGCGAACTGTGTACATCTCTCCATCGCGATGGCGCCGCGGTGGAGGGGCACCCCGACTGTTGTGGGACGGCTACAATCGGAGCGCGGATTTTTTTGTGGAGGTTTTGGCGATGAAGAAGTGGCTGCGGGTCGTGGTGGTGGGAGGGATGGGGTGGTTCGCTGTGGCGGGTGTGGGGCAGGTTGCTCCTGCGGCTGCGACGGCTCCAGTGCAAGCGGCTGCTCCTGCTCAGGCAGCGGCGGCTGCGCCGGTGAGCCCGGAGAAGCAGTTGGCTACGCTTCAGGCGCGTTGGAACGATTTCGCGGGGCTCAGCCACTTCAAGGCGCAGAATGCGGCGCTTGCGCCTCCTGCTGCGGGCGAGCAGCGCGTGGTGTTCTTTGGCGATTCGATTACGGAGATTTGGGGGCGGCGCGGCGTGCCGTTCTTTCCCGGTAAGCCGTATGTGAACCGCGGGATCAGCGGGCAGGCGACGCCGCAGATGGTGCTGCGCTTCCACCAGGATGTGGTGGACCTGCATCCGAAGGTCGTGATCATTCTGGCGGGGACCAACGACATCGCGGAGAAGACCGGGCCGATGACGCCGGAGATGACGCTGGACAACTTCCGCGCGATGGCGGAGATGGCGCGGGCAAATGGGATCAAGGTGGTGGTGGGGTCGATTCCGCCGGATGACGATTTTTACTGGAACAAGGGATTGCATCCGGCGGAGAAGATTCGCGCGCTGAACGCGAAGCTCGAGGCGTGGTGCAAGAGCGAGAGCATCGTGTGGGTGGACTACTACACGCCGCTGGCGGACGAGAAGGGCGCGATGAAGCCGGGAATGAGCGCGGACGGGACGCATCCGACGCCGGCGGGCTATGCGATTATGGCGCCGCTGGCGGAGACTGGGATTGTGAAGGCGCTGGGGAAGTAGAGGTGCCCTAAGCAGGCGCGAATAGCATGTTATGGCAACATGGTGGTGAGGTTTCGTCGATGCGCTTCATCCTGTTTACCTCAGTTCTGATTTTGCTCCTTGGGTCATCGGCGGTGGCCGAGCCGCAGGGCCAGCAGAATGCGACCGCCTCTGCTCCCGTTCCAGCGTTTCAGGTTGCGACGATCAAGCCAGCCAAGCCTGACGAGCAACTGAGCATCCAGATACAAGGCCGCCGCTTCGCCACGGCGGGGACCTCTCTCATCGACATCCTCAAATACGCTTATGGGGTTCATGCCAGCCAGATCGTCGACGGCCCGGCGTGGCTGGGAACGGAGAAGTTCGACCTGCTCGCGGCCCCGGATTCGGAGACCAGGCCTTCTTCCGGCGAGATGAAGAAGATGGTTCAGCAGCTCATTGCGGATCGCTTCCACCTCCGCTTCCATCCTGCGACGCGAGAGCTTTCTGCCTACGCGATCGTTGCTGGAAAGGGTGTGCCGAAGCTGACAAAGAGTACGAAGGACCCGAACGGCATCCCTGCGGGGGCTTTCAGCCCGTCCGGCAAGTTGAGTGTCGGAAACGCGACCATGGCGGACCTGGCGACTTTCCTGCAAAGGTACGTTACGGATCGGCCAGTGGTGGATCGGACAGGGATAACCGGCAAGTACGACCTCACGTTGACGTGGGCTGCCAACGAGTCGCAGTTCGGCGGAGGTGGGCACGCGACGGAAGGCTCCGGTGCTTTGCCGGGGCTTTTCACTGCGATTCAGGAGCAACTTGGGTTGAAGCTCCAGGCGGTGAAGGCGCCGATTGAAGTTCTCGTTATCGACTACGTCGAGCAGCCTTCAGAAAATTAATAGCCCGTCGCCTTGCCGAACGAGTGGCGCGGGCCCCGCTACTTCGTCCTCACAGCGAGAGTTAGTGACTCCAGTCAATTTTCCGATGGCATTGCGACGTGGTCGATGACGAGAACCGGGACGGGACCTTTGGTCGATTCGAGCTTTAGGCCGAGCTGCTCCTGAATGGCGGTGAAGATGTTGGGCGGCGCATCGGCCGGGGCGGTTGAGGCGGCATCGTCCGGTGTCCAGCGGAGAGTGAGGTCATAGCGACCGGTGAGGCCGGTGTGGTCCATCACGACTCGACCGAGCGACTCGGCGAGTGTGCGGGCGAGCAGGGCGAGGGTGTTGTCGCTGCCCTGAACGTGGATATGGGAGCGCCCGGTGTCGATGGTGGTGCCGTTCGCCTCGGATGATTTGAAACTGGGGCCGTTCTTTGCCACGACGAGCGCATAGACAGGGAGCTGGCGCGTCTCTTCGTGGGCCTTGAGCTGAAAGCGATCGGCGAGGAGAGCCTGCACCAGCTGGCGCTTCCAGAGACGGCCCTGCTCTGAAGAGAGATTGTGCATGGTAGCGTCGACCTCGGGCGCGGCCTTGGCGTCGATGTCGAAGGTGATGGAGTCGACCCACGCGGGAGCGTTGAGTATCTGGGTCTCAGGGATGGCATAGGCGAGTTGCAGGAGTTCTTTGACGGAGACGTTGATGGTGCGGAATTGGCTGTCGTTCGCGGCGCTGTAGATGTGGTGGTGGCCGTCGGCGGAGGTGTTGTTCTGATGGATGGAGGCGACTTCGAAGATATGCGTAGCTGTGGGATCTGGATTGGACGCTTGCGATGGCGTCTGGGCTTGCGAGACGCTACAACTCAGCAGAATCGCGAGACAGATTTTTTCAATCATCGTCTACACCTCACAGAGGTCTTACGCAATTTCGGGTTGGGAAGTTCAGACAAAATACAGGGGTTCTTCGCTGCGCTCAGGATGACGGCATCATAGCCAGATTTAATATCCTGCCGCTTTCCCGAACGGGTGCCGCTGGTCGTGCCCGCCTTGCAGCACGCCTGTCTTCGGGTCGAGGTAGATCATCTCGCTGTCGCCCCATGTGCCGGGGCTCTTGGGGTCGGACTCGTTGGTGTGGGTGATGGTGTAGCCGTTGGCGGCGAGGGCGTCGGCGGTCGCGGCGGGGAAGGCTTTTTCGACCTGCAGCGCATCGGGCAGGTACTGGTGGTGGAAGCGTGGGGCGTCGGCGGCCTGCTGGACGTTGAGGTGGTTGTCGAGGATGGAGATGAGGTCGTTGGCGACGGTGGTGATGATGGTCGAGCCGCCGGGCGAGCCGAGGACGAGCAGAGGCTTGCCGGGTTTGCACTTTAGATTTTTGTTGGGGCTGCAGACGTCGGGGGTAACGACGATGGTGGGGGTCATGGCGGAGAGCGGGCGCTTGCCGGGCGCGATGGAATTTGCAGGGCTCTGGATGAGCTTGTACATGTTGGGTACGCCGAGCTTGGAGGTGAAGTCGTCCATCTCGTTGTTGAGTAGGAAGCCGAGCGCGCCGGCGGTGACGCCTGAGCCGTAGGAGCCGTTGAGGGTGTAGGTGCTGGCGACGGCGTTGCCCTCGGCGTCGACGACCGAGAAGTGGGTGGTCTGGGTGGACTCGTGCGCAGGCGGTGCGGCTGGTGGCGGAGGCAGGAATCCGACAGGGCGTGCGAGGGTGGCGGAGGCTGAGGGCTTAATGGGGTCGATTGTCTTGCGCCACGCGGAGGCGTAGGCGGGCGAGGCCATCTGCTGGATGGGCATGGTGACGAAGTCGGGGTCGCCGAGATAGTCGGCGCGGTCCATGTAGGCGCGGCGGAAGGCTTCGGCGATGAGGTGGACCTGCTCAGGGGAGCGGTCGCTCATCTTGCTGAGGTCGTAGCCGGAGAGGATGTTGAGGATCTCCAGCAGCACGATGCCGCCGGAGGAGGGTGGCGGTGCGGTGAGGATGTTGTAGCCGCGATAGCTGCCGGTGAGCGGCGCGCGGTCCTTAACCTCGTAGGCGGCGAGGTCGGCGGCGGTGATGAGGCCTCCGCCTTTCTGGATTGCGGCTGCAAGCTCGGTGGCCATGGTGCCTTTGTAGAAGGTGCGTGGATCGGCGGCGATGCGCTTCAGCGTTGCGGCGAGTTCGGGCTGGGTGAAGCGGTCGCCGGATTTGTAGAAGTTGCCGTCGCGCTGGAAGAGATGATGCGACTCGGGAAACTTGGCGAGGGTGCGCGAGTTTGCGAGGTCGGTGGCCTCTTCGTTGGAGAGGATGTAGCCCTCGGCGGCGAGCTTGATTGCGGGAGCCATAACGCGGGCGAGGCCGAGCCTGCCGTACGTCTTCTCCGCGTAGACAAGGCCGGCGACGGTGCCGGGAACGCCGATGGCCTTGTAGCCGGAGGTGGAGAGGCCGGGGACGACGTTCTTCTGGGCGTCGAGATACATGTCGGCGGTGGCGGCTGCGGGGGCTTTCTCGCGGTAGTCGAGGAAGTGGGCGTCGCCGGACTTCATGCGGATGAGCATGAAGCCTCCTCCGCCGAGGTTACCGGCCTGCGGGAAGACGACGGCGAGCGCAAAGCCGACCGCGACGGCTGCGTCGACCGCGTTGCCGCCCTGCTTGAGGATGGCGATGCCGGTGTCGGAGGCGTCGTGGTGGATGGTGACGACCATTGCGTGTTGTGCGTTGGTGGGGGATGGGCTCGCGATCGCGTAGGGATTCGGCTGGGCCTGAACTGGGGCCTGAGCCAGAGCCGTGGTTGCGGCGAGCGCGAGTGCGAGGATGCGGAAGCGCATGGTGAAAACAAGGATAGCTTGCGCGGCGGACGGCTGGAATAGACGAGTTGCAGAGGGAACAAGACTCAACAAAACAAATTTGAACAATTTCGCGTTGAGGCCGGTCTTAGTGTGTGTAGGACGAACGGTGGGCGAGCGACATGGGCGTTCCGATGCAGGTGCTGGAGTTTGAGACGGGCGGCAGGCCGGTGCGGCTGTCGCAGGATGAGAACGCTGTGCGAGAGACCGATCCGCCGCGCGAAGAGTGGGACGCGCGGTTCGCGGAGATGGCGGAGCGGCAGGCGCGATTCATGTTTCGCGTGGCGCATGGGCTGCTCCGCAACGTGCAGGACGCCGAGGATGCAGTGCAGGAGGCATTGCTGAAGCTCTATCGCAGCGATGGCTGGCGAGCGATCGAGGACGAGAAGGCGTTTCTCGCGCGGACGGTGTGGCGCGTGGGGCTGGATGTCGCGGCGCGGCGGCCTCGCGGCACGGAGCCGCTGGAGGACGATGCAGGGCGCGAGTTTGCGGCGGCCGGCGAGTCCGCCGAGCAGAGTTTAGTGGGCCACGGCGAGCGCGAGCTGCTGCGGCGTCTGATCGAGGGCCTGCCGGAGGAGTTGCGGCAGCCGCTGGTGCTGAGCGCTGTGGAGGAAATGACATCGCGCGAGGTGGCTGTGGCGATGGGGATTCCCGAGGGGACGGTAAGGACTCGGGTGATGCGGGCGCGGGTGGAGTTGAAGCGAAGGTTTGAGGCGATGCGGTTCACGAAGCGTGGAGCTGGTGGCTGAAAGGTGTGGACGGTTGTGGTTGGTGGAGTGTTTGGCGAGTCCTTCGACTCCGCGCTGCGCGCTCCGCTCAGGATGACGGCGAATATTGAGTCCAAAGTTTGGAGGCTGATATGACGAGCGAGATGCAGGGGCTGGACGAATTCGATTTGTTGCTGAACGATGTGCTGCGGACAGTGGCGAATCCGGAGATGCCGGAGCGGGTGCGGGTGCATGTGCAGACGCGGGTGTGGGTGCGGGAGATGACGACCGATATGCCTAAACCCAGGTCTCAGAATCGAGACCTGGGGCACCCAGATGTTTTGTCGAAGCGCGCTGCGGTGGTGTTTTCGCCGGCGACGTTTCAGGAGCGGATCAACCCGAAGCGGAGTACGGCTTCGACGATGTGGGCGCTGGGCGCGCATGCGGCGGCGCTGGCGTTGATCTTCTGGCTGGCGACGATGAAGGTGACGCATCTATATCAGGACAAGCAGGCGCAGCTGACGGAGTTGACGACTCCTCCGCCGGTCACTCCGCCGAAGGCCGATGCGATGGGCGGGGGCGGAGGGCAGCATAATGCCGCGCCGGTGTCGAAGGGGCAATTGCCGAAGTTTGCGGATGTGCAGATTACGCCGCCCGCTGCGCCTCCGATGGTCGCGCCGAAGATCCCGATGCCCGATGCGACGATCGAGGCGCAGAAAGACTTGAAGATGGCGAACAACAACATGCCGAATCTGGGGATGCCGAACTCGCCGCTGCTGGGGAACTCGCTGGGCAATGGGAAGGGCACGGGGATTAGCTCAGGCAATGGCGCGGGGTTTGGGCCGGGGACTGGCGGGGGCTATGGCGGGGGAATACGGCACGTTGGCGGAGGAGTATCCGCGCCGGTGCTGCTGTATTCGCCCGATCCGGAGTTCAGCGAAGAGGCGCGCAAGGCGAAGTTTATGGGGATCGTGACCGTGAATCTGATCGTCGACCAGCAGGGCCGTCCGCAAAACGCGCACGTCATCCGCGGCGTGGGGATGGGGCTGGACCAGAAGGCGCTGGAGGCGGTGAACAAGTACAAGTTCAAGCCGGCGATGGAAGGTGGCAAGCCGGTGAATGTGGAGTTGAATGTTGAGGTGAACTTCCAGATCTTCTGACGGGTTCCCATCGATTGACTGCTTAGGAGTGAAAGGGAAGCCTTGGCAGTTTCTTATGCTGACTTATCTTATTCAGTAACAGGCTTCCATCCTGCGAACCATCATTGATTTTCAGTGTCCGGCCATCTCGGGTCCGGATGTAGTAGACATCCGCAACGCCCCATGTTCCCGTGCAGATCTCATAGTGGTCAAGGTCGTCCCATCGGATGAATGTATCGCGGCGAAACGTATGAGTCCTCGACAGACCTTGAGGCGTAACTAGAACTGGACCCGGGACCAAAAATGCAATGACCCCGGCGACTGCGGCGATCGGCCAAATAAACTCGGGGGAGTTCCTTAGGTCCCCATCGATAGAGATCAAGACGAAACCCTCGATACAAAATAATGCGGTGTATAACGTGCGCAGCCATTTGTTTCGTTTAGGGGTGAAGCCGCCAGAAAAATATTCGCCTAAATCAATTGTGCTCATAGCGGCTCCCGCGAAGTAAGCAGTGACGACGACTCCAGCGCCCGCCGCTATCGAAGTGAAGAGCATCGCTCTAGTTTGGCATAACGTGCGGATACACTTGGAGATGTATGGCTACGCGCGTTCATTCGCATTCGAAGATCAACCTGGGGCTGGCGGCTTAGGCGGGCGTTCCACGGTTTGGCTTCCGCGTCAGGAGGTAGATCATCCCAATGACAGCGAACAGCGACACCATGCCTGCCAGTCCCAGGATGCGCAGGATGGAGACGGAGTAGCGGCCCACCACGGGGTTATAGCTGCAGCAGTAGAGGATCAGCAGGTCGACGGGGTTGCTGATCTTGCGGGCCGAGGCGTCGAGCAGGGCCATGCGCAGGTCGCGCGCCGGGTAGTTGATGCCGGAGAGGTATTTGGAGAGATGGCCGTCGGGGGTGGCGAACATGAGGACGCTCGAGTGGGCGTACTGGTCGAGCTTGCCGTCGGGGCCGGGAACTTTTACGTAATGGAAGCCGGTGGCTGCGCTAAGGGTGGCAATGCTGGGCGGCTGGGCCGTGAGGAAGTGCAGGGCGGATGCGGCGGATGCGGGCGCACCGAGTTCGTCCAGGAACTGCTGCTTCTCGGCGCGTGCGTCGGCTGGCGTGTCGGCGGGGTCGATGCTGGCGACGACGACGTCATAGTCCTTGCCGGGGATCAGGGTGGTCTGGCTGAGGCCGGTGGCGAGGCCGTGAAGCACCTGGGGGCAGAGCATGACGCAGCGGTAGTAGACCAGGGCGAGCGCCACAGGCTTGCCGGAGAACCACGCGCTCAAGGGAGCGGTGCGGCCGGTCTCATCGGTAAAAATTGCGGCGAGCGGAAGGGGCTGGCCAAGGCGCTGCTCGACCCCAGCCTGCGCGAGATAGGCGGGAAGCTGCTGCGCGGTGGCGCCAATGGGTTGATCGTGCGAGCCGGAGAATACCGGTGTCTGGGCGGGAGCTTTTACAGCAAAGGCCAAGGCAAGCAATGTGGGGAGGAAGATAAATCGGGGCCGAAGAAGCAACATCGAAGCTCCAGGGAGCGACGGGCCGGAGAGCGGAATGCCGTGGGGGAGCCGTCTCTTTTATTGTATCGAGTTTGCAGGCCGCAGAGAGAACGCCCCGTAGATAGAATCCTAATTAATGGCTACGCGCGTTCGTTCGCATTCGAAGATCAACCTGGGGCTGGCGATTGGGCCGGCGCGGCCGGATGGGTTCCATGGGCTGGCGACGCTGTACCAGACGCTGGCGCTGCATGATCTGGTGACGATTTCGGCTAAACCCACATCTCAAAATCGAGATGTGGCGCACCCAAGGATTATGCTGACGACGAACCACCCCCACGTGCCCACCGATGCTCGCAACACGGCGTGGAAGATCGTGGAGTTGACGCTGGCGCGCATGGGCGTGGCGGCTGAGGTGGCGATCCACATTGAGAAGGGGCTGCCGGTGCAGGGTGGCATGGGGGCTGGCTCGGCGAATGCGGCGGCGGCGCTGCTGGGGCTGGAGCGGGAGCTGGGGCTGGCTCTGCCCGAGGCTGAGCGGCTGGGGGTCGCGGCGGCGGTGGGATCGGATGTGCCCCTGTTTCTGATCGGCGGGGCGGTTCTGGGTGTGGGGCGTGGGGAGATCGTGTCGGGAATGAACGACTTCCCGGCTACGGCCTGCGTGGTGGCGATGCCGGAGGTGGGGGTTTCGACGCCTCGGGTGTTTCGGGATTGGGATGAACAGCAGGGCCTAGGGCCTAGGGCCGAGGGACTAAAAGCCGCCGGGTTGACTTCTTCTCCACAACCCGATAGGCTAGAGGAGTTGAGTCACGTTTACGCATCTGTTCTGAAGGCTTCCAGCCCAATGGCAGAAGTAGCAACTGGCACATCCGGTATCGTTCGTGGCCCAGATCCTGAGAAAAAACAGGGTGGTTCCGAAGTGAGAAGTCCCGAAAAGAGGGATGGAAGCTTCGAACAGGGCAGCACACGGCACGATCTGGCCGGGAATACCCTTCTCGCGCTTGTCCGCACCGGGATCGAAAACGACTTTGAACAGGTCGTCTTTCCTCAGTATCCCCTCCTGCGTGAAATCAAGCGATTGTTGATTGGTTCTCCTGGCAAGCCGGGTACGTCGGCTGATTCGGGCAGTTCTGCGTTGTATGCGGCGCTCTCGGGATCGGGCTCCGCTCTGTTTGGACTGTACCGGTCTGTGGCAGATGCAAGGGCGGCTCAACAACGCGTTCAGGCTACCGGCTGCAAGGCTCTCCTAACTGAGACCTTGCCCCGACAAGAGTACTGGCGCACAATGTTCGCAGAGTGATGCTCGTCCGAATGGGAACTTCGGCGACGTACTGGGCGATCGACTAACGGTAGGTCAACTGCCTTTGACGCAGTTTGTCTAGGTTCGAATCCTAGTCGCCCAGCCAAAAGTCGACGCACCCTGGCATGCAGGTTCAAGCCGGGAACCAGATACGACAGAGAGCGAATGAGCGGCTGGCACAGGGTTTTTGACTTGTGCGCAGAAGCAGAAACTTAGGGTTCTTTGGCGGCAGCAACATGCCGCGGAAGTTGGACGGATTTTGAAGGTTTGCAGAGCGTGCCGCAAATAGGCGCGAATGTAGAGATTCAGAAAAGTAAAGTTTGAAGGGCCATGTCTCAGGGCTTCGGAAACGAAGTCCGATATTTCGCAAGTCGAATGTAGCGGCGTCGCAAAAAGGCGCCGTAGGACGTAAAGCAGCAGGAGCTACCAAGGTCAACCAGCCTGGAGGGTTTCGACGTGAATCAACAAGACACGACTGCGGTTCTTTCCCCTATTCCGGGGCAGACTGAGGAGACAACAACGACCTCCCAGTCTGCACCTAAAGCTAGTTCGGAGCGGAAGCGTTCTCCGAAGCTGGGCGATGATAAGCGCTTCAAGATTTTTTGCGGGTCGGCGAACCGGCCGCTCGCCGAAGAGATTTGCAAGTTCGTCGGCGTGCCGCTTGGGGAAGCCAAGCTGCAGAGATTCGCCGATGGCGAGGTTTTATTTCAGCTGCTGGAGAACGTCCGCGGCGTGGATGTATTTGTGGTGCAGCCTACGTGCTGGCCGGTGGACCAGCATCTTGTCGAGTTGCTGATCATGATGGACGCGCTGAAGCGCGCATCCGCCGGGCGCATTACGGTTGTGATTCCGTACTACGGCTACGCAAGGCAGGACCGCAAGGACCGGCCGCGCGTGGCGATCACGTCAAAGCTGGTGGCCGATTTGCTGACCACCGCCGGTGCGAACCGGGCTTTGCTGGTCGATCTGCATGCGGCGCAGATTCAGGGCTTCTTCAATATCCCGGTGGACCACCTGTTTGCCAGCCCGGTGCTGGTAAGCCACTTCCGGGAGATGAACCTGCCCGATCTGACGGTGGTTTCGCCGGATGCGGGAGGCGTGGAGCGGGCGAGATTCTTCGCCAAGAAGCTGGAAGTTCCGTTGGCCATCGTCGACAAGCGGCGGACCGACGTGAATGTAACCGAGGTGATGCACGTGATCGGCGATGTAGAAGGCCGGACGTGTTTGATCCTCGACGACATCATCGATACCGGCGGAACGCTGGTGAAGACGGTGGATGCGCTGCTGGAACAGGGCGCGAAGAAGGTTTACGCATGCGCTTCGCATCCGGTGCTCTCGGGCCCGGCGGTGGAACGCATTGCGGCGTCGCCGCTGGAGCAGTTGGTGGTGACGAACAGCATTCCGTTACGCGAAGATGCGCTACGGGTGCCGAAGATCAAAGTGCTTTCCATCGCAGGGCTTCTGGGCCGGGCGATTGAGAGCATTCACATGGAGACCAGCGTGAGTACGCTGTTCAACTAAAGGCAGGAAGTAGGGAATAGGGAGTAGGGAATAGTAAGCCGGCTGAATCGAAGCGCTATTCCTTCCATGTTTTCGAGGTCCGGTCGTAACGCAATGCAACCAGCGGCGTCGCCGCGAAGGGAGCGAGCGGGCAAGAGATAGATGAGAGGGCCGGGGTTTTCTACTCCCTGTTCCCTACTCCCTATTCCCTGCCTTTCGTGCCCGAAAGGATGATTCAACCATGGCAACTTCTACGATTCCCTCCGTCGTCGCAACTCCCCGCGAGGGCAGGTTCAACAAGAATGCAGCGCGCCGCGTGCGTGTCTCCGGCAAGATTCCCGCAGTGGTGTATGGCGCGGGTGGCGATGCTGTTGCCGTCACCGTCGATCCCAAGGTGATCACAAAAATTCTGCACTCCGACTCCGGCCACAACACCATCTTCGACCTCGACGTTACCGGCGGCTCGCTGGTGAAGGCGATGATCGTGGATTGGCAGCATGAGCCGATCAAGGGCGCTCTGCTGCATATCGACCTGAAGCGCATCGCGATGGACAAGGCGATGCGGGTGTCGGTGCCGATTCAGTTGACCGGTGTGCCGGTTGGCGTCAAGGCGCAGGGCGGCATCCTCGAGCATGTGCTGCGCGAGGTCGAGATCGAGTGCCTCCCGAACGATATTCCGAGCCATCTGGATGTGGATGTGTCGGGTCTTGAGCTGCATGGCGTCATCCATGTCTCCGACCTGCCGCACTCGGGTTCGATCAAATTCCTGGGCGATGAAGACGCGACGGTCGCGCATGTGACCGTGATTCGCGAAGTGGTCGAACCGACTGCCGAGGTGGTTGCAACCACAGCGGAGCCGGAAGTGGCCAAGAAGGGCAAGGGCGACGCGGAAGCCGTGCCGGCCGCGGATGCCAAAAAGAAGTAGAGAGACAGTTACAGGTTGCAGGTTGTTAGTTGAACACAGAGGAACGGCGGCGTGAAGCTGATTGTCGGTCTTGGGAATCCCGGCATCGAGTATCAGTTCACGCCGCATAACGCCGGCTTTCTCGCGGTGGATCGCATTGCGGAGTATTGCGGCGTCACCGTTGCGAATCGCCGGGGTAGAGCGCTTACGGCAAAGGCGAATCTGGCAGGGCACGAAGTTCTGCTGGCCAAGCCGGAGACGTTCATGAACCTGAGCGGGCTGTCCGCAGCCGCGCTGGTTCGAGAGTTGGAGATTCCGGTTCCGTCGCATGACGTGATCGTGATCTACGACGAGCTGGCGTTTCCGCTGGGCAGGATTCGGATCGCGGAACGCGGTTCGGCGAACGGGCACAACGGAGTGAAGTCAATCTCCGGGGCGTTCGGTACAGAGGAGTGGCTGCGCATCCGCATCGGGATTGGGAGACCGACGCTGGAGGATGGCAGAGAGGTGAAGGCAGGCGGCACGGATTACCTGCTCTCGCCGATGCGCAAGCAGGAGCTTGCGGTCCTGGATGAAGTGCTTGACCGAGTGAGGAATGCGGTTGAGGTGGTGCTCACAAAAGGCGTGAGCGCTGCGATGAACGAGTTCAACAGGAGCGAGTTGTAAGTTGCCGGTTACAGGTTGTCAGTAAGAACGAACAGCCTTCAACTTGCAACTTGCAACTCACAACCTGCAACTGATTTTCCAGACCGGGTTGGCAGACGACACGCCGGCACGGTGCGAAGCAGAACTTCGCAGAAAGAAGTAAACGCATGAATCGCACTTACGAAATTATGTTTATCGTCCGTCCGGACGTTGAAGAGGCCGATCTCGACAAGCTGATCGAAGGGTTCTCGGGCAACATCACGTCGGGCGGTGGAGAGATCAAGAGCGTCGAGAAGATGGGCCGCCGTCGTCTGGCTTACACCGTCCGGAAGTTCAACGACGGCTTCTACGTGCTGCTCAACATCGCCGCGCCGGGCAACCTGATCGCCGAGATCGAGCGCCGCCTGCGCGTCTCCGAGCCGGTGATCAAGTTCATCACCGTGCGCATGGACGAGGAAGAGAAGCGCCTGGCGAAGGTGAAGGCCCTGCGCGATACGAAGGTCAAGCGCAGCGCGCAGCCGATCGTGCCGCAGCATGCGCCGTCCATCTCCGCTGCCGCCGAGACACCCGAGGCGAGCGCGGCTTCCGAGCCTGCCCCAGCCGCGCCGTCACCCGCAGCCGCCGAGCCCGAGGCGCCTGCCGCCGCGGAGCCGGTAGAGGCCGCGGTCTAGGCGCATCGCCAAGAGTTCGCGATGCGGCTTGCCGCTTCGCAGAGAGAGATTCAACCTCCGTACCCGCTTCTCCATCCCGGCCTGCACGGCGGAATATTCAAAGGCTCCAACGCGACCTGGAGCGGGTTCGGCACAACGTACTTATGAGAGGGAAACACCATGGCTGACGAAACCAGCAGCACGCCGCAATCCAGTGAAGCACCCGCAGCACCCGCAGCGCGTCCTTATACGCCGCGCCCCCCCTACGCAGGTCCCGGCGGCGCACGTCCTCCGCGTCCGGCGGGCGGTCCCGGAGGCCCTGGAGGTCCCGGAGGCGGCCCTGGCGGACGCAAGTTCTTCCGCCGCAAGAAGGTCTGCAAGTTCTGCACCGAGAAGATCGACGCCATCAGCTACCGCGACGTGCGCCTGCTGCAGGGCTTCGTCGCCGAGCGCGGCAAGATCGTCCCACGCCGCCTGACGGGCGTCTGCACCCGCCACCAGCGCAAGGTCTCGCTCGCGATCAAGCAATCGCGCAACATCGCCCTGCTTGCGTTTGCTGCGCGCTTCTAACTTTTATTGCTCGGCGCGTGCCGGGCCACGAATCGAAATTTCGGAGAACTGCAATGGAAGTCATTCTGAAGGAAGACGTCAACAAGCTCGGCCACCGCGGCGATGTCGTGAAGGTCGCGGACGGCTACGGGCGCAACTACCTGCTGCCGGGCAAGCTCGCCATCGAGGCGACGCTCGCGAACAAGGCAGTCATCGAGCAGATGAAGGGCTCAGCCGTGCGCAAGCTGGCGAAAGAGAAGGTCGTCGCCGAGGATCTTTCGGCGAAGCTCGAAGCAGTCGAACTGCTCTTTGAACGCAAGGTTGGCGAGAACGATCACATCTTCGGTTCGGTCACCTCGGCCGACATCGCGCACCAGCTTGAGGAGAAGGGCTTCACGGTCGACCGGCGCAAGATCTCGCTGGAGGAGCCGCTGAAGTCACTCGGCGAGTTCCACGTCCCGATTAAGCTGCACCGCGAGGTCACCACGCACCTGAAGGTGACGATCAAGGGCGACGAGCCGGAAGCTGCGACCGAAACTGAAGCTGCGACCGAAACTGAAGCTGTAGCTTAGAAAAAGACAAAAGGCCTAACGCCGATTCACACCGATGACACCGATTTGTTCGATCGGCGCTCGTGGGTGGGATGGGGTTAGGCCTTTTTTTATTCGTACTTCAGCGTCTCGACGGGATCGAGCCGCGCGGCGCGATTCGCTGGAACCGTACCGAAGATCACGCCGACGATCACCGATGTGGCCAGCGCGATAATCCCAGCGCCCCATGGGACCGGAAGTGGATAGCTAGTCAGCAGGTCCACCGAGAGTGGGACGCCGAGGCCGAGCATGGTCCCAATAATCCCACCTGCCAGCGAGAGAAAGACCGCTTCCGTGAGGAATTGCAGGCGGATCTCGCGCCGTGTGGCGCCGAGCGCCTTGCGAATGCCGATCTCGCGCAGCCGCGCCTGCACATTGGCCAGCATGGAGTTCATAATCCCGACGCCGCTGACGATGAGCGTAATCGACGCGGCCAGCGTGAGCACCACGGTGAGAATATCCGCAATCTTCTTCGTCGTCTTGAGCACATCCGTGAGGATCGACGGAGTGTAGACGCTGGATGGCCGGTGGCGGCTCTGGATCAGCGCGGTGATCTGTTTGGCGGCGGGTTGGACCATATCGGAGTCGCTCACCTTGAAGAAGAGCTCCTTCACGATGTCGGTTCCGGTGAAATAGCGCGCGACCTCATAGGGAACCAGCATGGTGTGCTCGCTGATCTCGGAGAAGCCGAAGGTGTCGATGCTCTCGCGAAAGACACCGATGATGGTGAAGGGAATCCCGCGGATGGTGATGCTGCGGTCGATGGCGGCCTGCGCGCTTCCGAACAACTCCTTGGCCATGGGCAGCACCAGCACGGCGACCTTGGCATGGCTGGAGGCATCCTGGTCGTCGAACATGCGGCCGGCGACGATGACGAGGCCGCGAATGTCCTTATATTGCGGCGAGACACCCAGCAGCATCGATTCTTTGGTGACGCCTCCGCCAACGCTGATGCGGTCGTGGTACTCGAGCATGGGTGAAGAGGCGACGATTCCGTTAATCTGATCCCGGACGGCGTACATGTCCTCATGCGTCATGTAGTCAGGGGTACTGGTGTTGTCCGGGCCCATCACTACGCCGCCGCTGTACAGCATCTCGATCTTGTTGGGCCCCAGACTGCTGATGGAGTCGAGCGCCCACTCCCTGCCTGTCTTGCCGACCGTGACCACCAGGACGATCGATGCCGAGCCGATGACCATGCCAAGCATCGTAAGCAGAAAACGGGCTTTGCTCGCGCGAAAGCTGTCGATGGCCAGCGAGACCACCTCGCTGAACATCATGGTGGTGCGGGCGCTGGCGAGCGTCGAGTCGAACGATGTGGTCTTGGTCTCCGGCTTGGTCGTCGCCATGCGTCGCTCCCTCAATTCCCGATTCCGCCTGCTTCCAGCCAGCCGTGGGGTCGCTCCAAAAATTGTAAATGCCCTGACTTCAGGGCAGTCCAGTCATTAGCAGTACAGCGATTAGACGCTCTACAGAATGGTCACGATGCGGCGATTCTGCTCCCTTTGAGAATAGCCCACCAGGCGCAGGGATGAGGCTCGGGAGCGGCCTTTCTTCCGGGGGTGCTAAAGAGAGTAGCCGGCTCGCCGATAGAACCTGTAGTGCCCTAAATAAAATCGGGCGCCCGGAGAGTCTGATATGAGCATCGCGGCTGGACGTGAGCGGGTTGTGGCCATTAACAAGGAACTCCGCAAGGAATGGGAAGAGGCTTGCCGCCCGTTGCAGGATGAACGGCCCGAGGCGATGGAACTGTATGAGGAGCGCAAGCTCCAGGCGCGCAACACGCTGATCGAGTTCCGCAAACAGCACCAGGCCGAGCTGCCGGCGCCGGACCACAGTTACGCCGCGACGCATGTGATCGCCACGGCGCTTCGTGCTTCCAGCCGCTGGAGCAGCTGGCTCGCCGAAAAGCTCGATAGCAGAATTTCGGGGAAGACCCTGCTGCATTAGTCTTGCCAGAACGTGTCTGCGCCTCCTCAACCTGCGCTGGATCGTCTCGCCGTGCTCATTCCGGCGTGGCAGCCGGATGCATCGCTTACCGCCGTGGTGACGAGCCTGGCCGCTCAGGGATTCGGCGCGATCGTTATCGTGTCATCCGCTTCGGCCACTAAAGCTTGCTACAGCGTGTGCGGAAGAGAGGCAGTGCTGAAAAAATCAGCCGCGTCCTGCGTAGTCGCGATAGGCGATCAGCTTCAACTCCGGAATGCTGGTCGCCATCATCGCCGCACGCACAATGGCCCGCGCCATCACCGTTGCGGCAATTGCGCCGATTGCGCTCACTTCGGCCGCCGTATTGCTGGTGCCGGTGGACATGGAAAAGATCGTGTCGCCATCGCCCATCGTATGCACCGGGTTGATCGCGCGCGCGTATCCGTCATGCGACATCTGCGCGATCTTCGTCATCTGCGTCTTGGTGAACTTCGCGTTGGTGGCGACGACGCCGATGGTCGTGTTCGCCGCGGGCTGCACGACCACGCGATATCCGCCCATCATCGCGGCCATCGAATCGCGATAGCCCTTGCCGTCCTCGCTGCGCGCTCCCGCGACCACCTTGCCGGTCTGTGGGTTGACGACATCGCCGACCGCATTCACCGCAACGATCGCTCCAACCACAATGTCCGTGCCAGGAATCTTGTGGCTGGACGTTCCCAGCCCGGACTTCATCGAGAAGCCCCCGCCGAACATCTTGCCGATCGTCGCGCCCGCACCCGCGCCTACGCAACCCTCCGCCACTGGGCCTGACGTAGCGGCGACGCATGCTTTGTAGCCGGAGTCCGCGTTGGGGCGAATCTTGAAGTTGCCCACACCGAGGTCCATCAGAATTGCAGCGGGAACGATCGGGACCACACCGAGCTTGCCGATCTTGTAGCCCGCATTGTGCTCTTCAAGCCAGCGCATCACGCCGCTCGCCGCGTCAAGACCATACGCACTTCCACCCGAAAGCAGAATCGCATTCACCTGCTGCACCTGGTTGATCGGCGAGAGCAGATCGGTCTCGCGCGTGCCGGGAGCCGATCCGCGCACATCGACGCCGGCCGTAGCGCCCGCCTCGCACAGCATCACGGTGCACCCGGTGGGCCGCTCGGTAAGCGTGCAGTGCCCAACCTTCAACCCGGGAACATCGGAGATCGAGCCACCGGGAGGCAGCAGATGAGGATCAACGTCTGCAGCAAAAGCCATCGAGGGAAGAGCAGCGGCGGCAAGAGGAAGCCCGAGGAGATTGCGATTGAATTCACGACGTTGCATGTGTGACCTCTTTCTCGCAGATGATCTGCGCTAAGACAAAAATCGGACCCTACCTCGTATCGGTCCCGCCGGCAAAGGCGAGATTATCCTCCGCGCGGCCCGGATGAAACACGCGAAACCCAAGCATGACGATCGCGGCAGTCGCAATCCCGATTGCCTGCGGCGAAAACAAACCGATGCCCTGATTATGAGTGAGGCGCATCGTGACAATCGTCGCGGTAACCGCACAGAGAATGCTCGCCATCGCCGCGGACGACAACACGCGTCGCGAATAAAGCCCCGCCACCACCGGCACGAAGAGCGACACGGCGATCAGTCCATAGAAGATGCTGATCGCGGCAATAATCGACGGCAGCACCGAAGCAAGCACGATGCCGAGAACACCGGCGCCCGCCGAAGTGACGCGGCTGGCGACCAGCAGCTCCCGTTGCGTCACGTTGGGCTTCAAAAATGTCTTGTAAAGATCGACGGCCAGCGAGGTCGACAGCATGAAGAGGATCGCGTCGGTTGCGCTCAGCTCCGCGGAGAAGATGGACGCCAGCGTCCACACCCCAAGCCACTTCGGCAGCAGCAGCTTCATCGCGGCAGGCAATGCAAGCTCCGGGTTCGCCAGATGCGGCAGTGCCGCCAGAGCGCAAAGGCCAAGGATGGGCGGAACAAACGCGAAGATCGCCTGCCCCAGAGAGTTCAGGCCAACGCCCACACGCACGGTCTTGACATCCTTGGCGCCATAAATCTTCTGCACCAGCCCCGGCGAGATCATGAACGACGGAATGAGGATCGCGACCCAGATCAGCACCTGCTTCGGGCCCGCGCCCACGATGCTGAACATATCGCCGGTGGCATGTGTGGCTGCCCTTTGTGCCGCAATCACTTCATGCAGGTGCGTCCATCCGCCCACCGCATGGATCGCAAATGGAACCGCAAGCAGCAGTCCCGACATCGTCACGGCAAGCTCGAACATGTTGACGAACGACGAAGCCATCAATCCGCCCGCGGTGCAGTAGACAATCGCGACGATGCCGCCGATCAGGCAGCCCTCCCACTTCGGAATCCCCGCGACCGTGTTGAGAATCCACGAGATGGCAATCAGTTGGGCCGCAAGAATCGCCAGCGCGCCGCACCAGAACAGCAGCGAAATCGTCGCCTTCACGACTTTGCCGTAACGGAACTCCAGGAAGTCCTGTAGCGTGGCCAGCCCATGCTCCTTCGCCATCACCCAGAGCTTCGGCCCGAGGAACTGCGAGAGCACAAACGTCCCAATGCTCGCCGACCCAACCCACCACCAGGCAGAAAATCCAAACCTGTACCCCAGCCCGGTCGCACCCACGGTCGACCCCGCCCCGATGTTTGCAGCAAGAAAGGTTGCAAATAGCCTGCCCGTCCCAAGGCTACGCCCCGCCACCAGAAAATCCGAGGAGTTCTTCACTCGGCTGCTGATGTACAGCCCAAGCCCCATCAGGAAGATCGAGTAGAACAGCAGCGCGCCGGAATAAAGATTCATCGCTTCCCCTGCCGTGCTCCGCCAGGATCGGGCTCCACGCCCAGCAGTTCCATCGCGGTCAGGGCCATCACCTTCGCTGCGTTCACCACGTCCTCGATGAGGCAATGCTCATCCGGCAGATGCGCCTGGTCGAGAATCCCCGGCCCATACGCGACGCATTGCTTAACGTCCGCAATGCGCACCACGTGCTTCTGGTCATAGGTGCCAGGACTCGCTGTCAGCTTCGGCTTGCGCCCGAAGATTCGCTCCACATTGCCGCTGAGCGAGGTCACCAGATCGCAGTGCTCATCCGTATGCACCGGATGCACGATCATCAGGTCTTCAATCTTGTACTGGAACTCCGGATTCTTCGCGCGCAGGTCTTCGAGCATCGCATGAATCTCCCCGCGCACATCCTCGAAGTTCTCTTCCGAAAGAAATCGCCGATCGAAGATCGCGCCAGAGCGATCCGCGACACACGGCGTCTGCGTGCCATGTTCGGGCTGTCCCCCGAAGACCGAGTTGACGTTGATGCTGGCGAAGCGCGAGCCCGGAGGCTCCACCGGAATCGCCGTCTTCCGCTTCGCAAGCTCCGGCTTCAGTTCGTGCGTCACATTGTGCAGAAAATCCGCCATGTGGTCGATGGCGCTGATGCCGAAGTGCGGCATGCAGCCGTGCGCGATGCGTCCATGCGTGGTGATCTTGAACCAGTAGACGCCGCGATGCCCCAGGCACACGCGATCGACGTTGCTCGGCTCCGTGATGATGACGTAGTCGGTCTTGTCCTTGCCGATCCACCCTTGCTTCGCGAGATACGCGACACCCGCGAATCCCCCGCTCTCTTCATCGACGCTTCCGCTCTGCTCCACCGTACCGCGCAGCCGGATGCCCGCACGCCGCAGCGCCTCAATCGCAAAGATGGAGGCGGCGATGCCCGCCTTCTGGTCGGACGTGCCTCGCCCATAGAGCTTGCCATCGCGAATCAGCCCACTAAAGGGATCGACCGTCCAATCATCTCCCACCGGAACCACATCGAAGTGGCCATTGAAGTGGAGGCTCGGCCGCGGCACCGATCCCTCGCGCCGGCCAAGCACGTTGACGCGCGGATGCTGCGCCGTATGTTCTTTCAAGCCTTCTGCGGCGACGTAGAGCGTGTCATAGCCAAAATCTTTCAACTGCTGCCCGATCAACTCCGCGCCTGCAATGTAGTTCTCTCCAGGAGGGTTGATCGTTGGAATGCGGACAAGCGCCTGCAGAAACGAGATCATCTCCGGGCCGATCTCTTCGACGCTTCGACAGGCAGCTTCCTGGAGATCTGCGGAGACGCTCTGTGCCACCATGAACGGGACCTCTGTGAGGGGAGTGGAAAAGACCTCGGTCTTTGGCAAGACTGAGGTCCGCCGTGGTTATCGTTCTAACTCTATCGCGCCGGTCGAGTGCTATGCAGTCCGGAAATCACTGCACCTCCGGTAAAGGACATCAAAACGCCAGCTTGACCGCCATTTGGACCACGCGCGAATCATTGCCGATGGTGCTTGTAATCTGACCGAAGGTCGCTGACCCGATAGTTCCACTGGGTTGCGAGAAATGGGCTTCGTTGAAGATGTTAAATACCTCGAATCGAAACTCGAACTTGTCGTGTTCGTTGAGAGCGAGCGTCTTGAAGAGGGACATATCGGTGGTGTTGAATCCTGGCCCTAGCACGGAGTCGCGCGACGCGTTGCCGCTCTTGCTGTTGTCCACCTGCGTCACGCTCCCGACAACTATCTTCGGCAGCGAAAAGCAAGCCGTATTGAAAAATTGCGTAGGATTGTGGGCCCCGCCCGCATTCGGGTTGCAAGTCTGGTTGGGGCGGAAGACGAGACCCTGCGCGGTAAAGCCGGAGGCGGTGCCCTGATTCACGGCGAACGGGCTTCCCGATTGAATCTGGTAGATGGTATTGAAGTTCCATCCGCCAACGATCAACCGCTCTGCCACGTTATGCCCCTCCAGCTTGGGGAACTCGTACTGCAGGCTCATTACGAACCGGTTCCGCGCGTCGAACAGCGAAGGCCCTTTCTCCCCCAGCGCGGCGGCATCGATGGACGCCAGATTGCCGATAACGGCGGGCAATACTGGCCGTGCATCTCCGCCGATATTCAGGCCGGATGCGTCGTCAAGCGAATGGCTCCATGTATAGGCAGCCGTAGCCTGAATGTGGTGGAAGCTGTGCAGTTGCAGGTTCGCCTGTAGAGAATCGTACCAGGACTTGCCGGCGGAGAAGGTAGGCCGCGTCAACGCGAACGTCGGAAAAGGGCTGCGTGCTCCAGCAACATAGGCATTGCCGTTCGTCGTAGTTGACCCACTCGGCGCCACGGTGGTGGGATTCACTTCGATAAAAATGGGAATGTACTCGCCGCGCGATCCAACGTATCCGAGCTCTGCTCCAAGGGAATGGGTGATCTGATGCTGGACGCTCAGGTTGTACTGCTGGAACTGTGCCGTCTTGAATGAATTCGCCAGGCTCCATCCAATGAAGGTCAGGCCGGTTGGGAAGCCCGCGGGCCCGGACACGATCCCGGCATAGGGGTTCGCAAAATAGTTGCTGGTCGCTGCGGGACTCGGCGAGAAATTGATCTGTTGCAAGGGCTGGAACGGAGGCGCAAGCGTCCCGTTCTGGAAGAAATCTCCTTGCCCCGGAACCGCATCGTAGAACAGCCCCCACGCCGCGCGGATGCTGGTCTTTCCATCGCCCCACGGATCGTAGATCGCTCCAATACGAGGTCCGATATTGTTGGTGTCGGCGTAGTACGTCGCTCGCGGTACGCCGATATCTCCCGGATAGACCAACCCAACCGGCGCTGTTGGCTGCACCGTCGACTGTTGTCCCGGATGCAACGCCGCCAGATGGTTGTTCTGTTCCACGTAGGGAGCGTTCAACTCATAGCGCACCCCAAGGTCCAATGTGAGTCGGCTGCTAATGCGGAACTGATCCTGCGCATATACCGAGTACGTCCACGACGATCCATTCAACGCCGGGTTGCCCGACCCTTGCTGGAACTGCGTGGGAAGGCCCAGCAGAAAGTCCGACAGCACATTCTTGGTAAAGCTCGTCGTGCCAGTCGAGAAAGTGAAGTTTCCGTTCGGCCGGTTGATGTAGAGCAGGTTGATCTGATCGCGGCGAATCTCTCCGCCAAACTGGAAGAGATGTTTTCCTTTGGTCCAGGTAAAGTCGTCGGTGCCGCTCAGAACATCGTTCGAGCGAAAGGCAAATGGCTGCTGCGAGTCCCCAGTCGAAAAGGATCCGCTGAGCGTATCGTTCGGCAGGCCCTTCGCGGTGGCGTTGGTGGAGGTAAATTGATATCCCACCGAAGCAAGATCCACCTGGCTGGTGGCATTGGGCACTCCCTGGATATGCTGATGGAGAAAACGCCCAACATTAATCATGTGCCCATTGATGGTCCAGGTATCCGAACCCATCTCATCGGTGGGCGTCATGATCTGGCGATTGCCCTTCGGCGCAAAGTTCGATGGCGTGATGGGCCCGAACAGATTCTGGTGGGAGTACATGTAACGACCCAGAATCGAGTGCTTGCCGATCTTCCAATCCCCGCGAAGACCCCACATGTCGCGATTGTCGATATTGGCAGGCGACGCAACATATTGTCCTTGAAATATACCGGTAGGATTCGCCGCTGTAGGATTGGGAAGCGGGATATAAGAGGACAGAATATTTTTGCTGATTGTGCTGATCCGGACCGGATTGAATGTATTCGGACGACCGTTGTAGACCGCCTGGGTGTTGGTAAGCGGATCGATGACGATCCCCGTGCAGTTTGCCTGTCCCACGACCGTGCACGGCTGTCCGGCATTCGGGTTGGGTTGAGTCTGACCGCCGACGACAATGGTCGACGCCTGCACATATGTCTCAGAGAAATCACCGCCCCGCTCCTGGCTTCCGGGAACCAGCACATTCAGCGTGTTCGACGTGCCGTCCTTCAAACGGAAGCCTTCGTAGAAACCAAAGACAAACAGCTTGTCCTTCCAAATCGGCCCACCCGCCGCTCCACCGAATTGGTTTTGCTGGTAGTTCGGCTTCGCCGTCGTGGGCCTCACGAAGTAAGTTTTGGCCGCCAGCGCCGCCTCGCGATTGAACTCCCAGACGCTCCCATGCACATCGTTCGTCCCGGAGCGGGTCACCACATTTACCACCGAACCCGCATTGCGCCCATACTGCGCTTCGTACGAGTGAGTCATGATTTTGAACTCTTCGATCGCATCGGGCGGAGGCCGCATCACAAAGCCGCTGTTGAACGAATCGTTGTTCGACGCGCCATCCAGCAGGAAGTTGTTCGATTGATTCCGCATGCCGTTTACGTTGAAGCTTCCGGTCGCGTCTCCAAACCCGCCGACGGTGGCATTGCCTTGGTTTGCCCCGCCCAGGCCGGAAGGGGCCGCGACCACGCCCGGGATCAATGTCCCCAGTTGCGCGAAGTTGCGCCCATTCAGCGGCAGATCGATGATGCTATCGTGTTCCACGACATTTCCCATGGTGGCGTTCCCAGTCTCCACCAGCGGCGCCGCGCTGGTCACCGTGACCTCCTGCGCGGCCGTGCCCACCGCCAGCTTTGCGTCGGCGCGCGTCGTTCCGTTGACCACGACCTCAACCCCATCGGTCAAGCTGGTCTTGAACCCGGACATGCTGACCTTGATCTGGTACATCCCAGGACTCACCAGAGGAAACGTGTAGGACCCATCCCCGCCCGACGTAGTGGTTCGCACCTGGGCCGTCGCCACGCTGACGAGGTCGACGTTCGCCGCCGGCACGACCCTGCCCGCAGGATCGGTGACCGTGCCGGCTACCTGTCCCGTCGCCTGGGCAGACGCCTTGGCCGGGGTCAGTGCAAGGAATGCCCCAAACAGGCAAACCAGAAGGGCAAGAGGGATCTCTCTACGGCGAATGTCCTGGGAGATTGAAGCGGCGGTGCTGAACGTTTTCCAAATCATGGCGTCTCCGGTCGGCGATGGAATAGCGACAGTTGGATAGCAGTTTGGCCCGAATCCTCAAAGGCGGGGAGATGTTCAGGGTACCCCTCGTCGCGGCAGGCGAGGTAAAGATAGCAGCAATGCTAAGAATGTCGAGACGTTACCTCACAAATCGAAGCGCGTCAACAGTCGGTATACCGATTTCCTAATTTTGTATGAATTATCTGTCAAATCCGTAGACCGTCGGTCCACAGCCTCAGCCAGCTTGTTGACACCCGAACGGAACCGCTGATATTCCTTCCAACAGGACAATGGCGACTATCGGTGAACCGCTGTATCGCAGGCTCAGGCAGGACATCGTCGAGTGTGAGCTAACCCCGGGCAAGTCTTTTTCTGAAGCCGAGCTGGGCCGCCTCTACAGCGCCAGCCGCACCCCCGTCCGCGAAGCCTGCCGCCGCCTGGAACACGAAGGCCTCGTCCGCATCACCCCCTTCCGCGGCTACGCCATCGCCCCCCTCTCCGTCGCGGAGTTCCACGATCTCCAGGAGATGCAGCTCATCTTCGAGCCCTCCGCCGCCGCTCTCGCCGCCGAACGCGCCACCCAGCAGGAGCTGGACGAGATGCGCGAGCTTGCCACCTACGAATACCGCCTGGACGACAAGCGCAGCTACCGCGAGTTCCTCCAGACCAACTACCAGCTCCACAGCCTCATCGCCCAGTCGACCAAAAATCGCCGCCTCTTCGACGTCGTAGGCAACATCCACGTCCGCCTGATGCGCTTCTTCTACCTTGGCCTCTCGTTCGAACCCTACGGCCCCACGCTGGTCGCCGAGCATATCGGTCTGGTCGACGCCATCCGTCAGCGCGATGTGGAGGACGCCCGCCGCAAGGCCTCCGAGCACATCAGCAAAGCCATCGAGCGCAGCGCCACCCTACTGATGGGCGCCATCCGCTTTGGCGAGGCGGTCTTCGAGACCTCCTTCGAAAACGAAGGCTCGCGCCTCAAGTCCGGCTCAACCGTTCGCGGTCTCTAGCCACCTCACCTCGTCGCGCGCGAAATTCCAAAACTCATCTGCATCAACCCGGGGGCCATCATGTCCACACCACTTACGTCAGCCGAAGTCATCGCTCTCAACAAGAAACACAACTACGGCACCTGGCGAAAAGGGAAGAGCTGGAACCCCATCCACATCGTCAGCGCCGACGGCTGTTACTTCACCGGCGGCGACGGCAAGCGCTACCTGGACTTCTCCGCGCAACTCGTCTGCTCGAATCTCGGCCACAATAACCGCGCCGTCATCGACTCCATCAAGCAGCAGGCCGAAACCCTCGCCTATGCCGCGCCGTTTTACGCGACGACCGCGCGCGCCGAGCTTAGCCAGCTTCTGCTCGAAGTCCTCCCCGAAGGCCTCAACAAATTTTTCTTCACCACCTCCGGCGCGGACGCCAACGAAGCCGCCTTCAAGATCGCCCGCATGTACACCGGCAAGTCAAAGATCATCGCACGCTATCGCTCGTATCATGGCTCGACCGCAGGTGTAGTCGCCGCCACAGGCGACCCGCGCCGCTGGCCCATCCAGCCCGGAGGCAAAGGCCCCAACGTCCTCTTCGGCCCCGAGGTCAACTGCTACGACTGCCCCATCAAGCACACCTACCCCGGCTGCGGCATCGCCTGCGCCGACTACCTCGAGCACATGATTGTCAATGAAGGCGACGTCGCGGCAGTCCTCGTCGAACCCGTCGTCGGCACCAACGGCGTCCTCATCCCGCCGCCCGAATACTTCCCCAAACTCCGCCGCATCTGCGACGACCACAACGTCCTCCTCATCGACGACGAGGTCATGACCGGCTGGGGCCGCACCGGAAAGTGGTTCGCCGCCGATCACTGGGGCCTCAAGCCCGACATCCTCACTACCGCCAAGGGCATCACCGCTGCATACGTTCCCCTTGGCCTCTGCGCCACCACCGGCAAGATCGCCGACTTCTTCGAGGACCACTACTTCGGCCATGGCCAGACCTACGAGGCCCACCCCATCACCCTCGGCCCCGCCATCGCAACCATCCATGAGATGCAGCGACTCGGCGTGGTCGAGCGCGCCAACGAGATCGGCGCCTACCTCGGCCAGCAGCTCCACGCCCTCAAGGCAAAGCATCCCTCCATCGGCGACGTCCGCGGCATCGGCCTCTTCTGGGCCGTCGAGCTGGTCAAGGACCAGAAGACGAAGCAGCCCTTCAACACCTGGCAGGAGAAGCTCGACGGCAAACCGATGGTCGTCGACCAGATGGCCGCGAAGATGTTAGCGAAGGGCGTCGCCGTACTCGCTTGGATGAGCCACTTCGTCTTTGCACCGCCTCTCATCATTGAGAAGCACGAGATCGACGAAGCCGTCGCAGCTCTTGATGAAGCGCTCGATCTCGCTGATGCAGCCCTCGCCGCGGCATAAGCCCTACGCTCACTTATGACTCAGTAATAAATTGTCATCCTGAGCGAAGCGCAGCGGAGCCGAAGGACCTGCGTATAGCTCGCAGCGCCAATACCTTCAGCCTTTCAGCCACCGCTTTATCTGACCTTCGCGGAGAAAACCATGACCCGATCATCCGTTCTGATATCGCTCTTCTTCACTGCAACCCTCGCCTCCGCCCAAATGTCGATGCCGGCACCCGACACACGCCCCGTCCCGCTCGTCCCCGGCCTCGGCAACTCGCACCACACCATCCGCACCTCCAACCCTGAAGCCCAGAAATACTTCGATCAGGGCATGAACTACCTCTTCGCCTTCAACCACGACGAAGCCCGTCGCTCCTTCGCCAGAGCTGCCGTGCTTGATCCCAAAGCCGCGATGCCAGAGTGGGGCGTCGCCCTCGCAGTCGGCCCCAACTACAACGACATCGACATCGGCAACGAGCGCGAAAAATCCGCCGTGGAAGCCATCACTAAAGCGAAGCAGTTGAGCGTCGCCGGTCCCGCCATCGAGACCGACTACATCGAAGCCCTGGCCGACCGCTACGGCGAAGACACCAACCACGACCTCCAGATCCAGGGCGAGCGCTATGCCAAGTCGATGAAGGCCCTCGTCGCGAAGCACCCCGACGACCTCGACGCCACTGTCCTCTATGCCGAATCCCTGATGGACCTGCATCCGTGGAAGCTCTGGTCCGCCGACGGCAAGCCCGCGCCCGGCACGGAAGACGCCATCGCCGCGCTGCAATCCGTTATCCTGCGCGACCCCAGCCACGTCGGCGCCAATCACTTCCTCATCCACGCCGTCGAAGCCTCGCCCGATCCATCGCTCGCCATCGCCAGCGCCGAGCGCCTCAAGACCCTCGCCCCCAACGCCGGCCATCTCGTCCACATGCCCGCGCACATCTATCAGCGCGTTGGCGATTTCGCGGACTCCGCCGAAGCCAACCGCAAAGCCATCGCCGCCGACCAAGCCTACTTCACCGCCGAGCACTTGCTGCCTGCGGGCAACATGTACTACGACATGTACTACGTCCACAACATCCACTTCCTCGCCTCCGCCTGCAACATGGAAGGCAATGCCGACTGCGCCATCGACGCCGCGAAGAAGCTCGTCGATTACACCACGCTCGCGTACTCAAAGGACAAAGTCGTCGAGTGGTTCATGCCCACGCAGCCCTGGATGCTCGTCCGCTTCAACCGCTGGGACGAGATACTCAAGGCTCCCATACCGCCGAAGGAGATGTTCGCCCTAACCGCCTTCTGGCACTACGCGCGCGGCTCGGCCTACACCGCGCTCAAGCGGCGCAAAGAGGCCGCAACCGAACGCGAAGCTCTCGCCGCCGCAGTAGCGAATATCCCAAAAGACCTTCCCCCCGACTTCAACAATCCCGCAAAGACCGCGCTCGAGCTCGCCCTCACCGTCCTCGACGCCCGCATCGCCGAAGCGGGAAGTAAACGCACCGAAGCCATCGCGCTCTGGAAGAAAGCCGTCACCACGCTCGACACCTTCGCCTACAACGAGCCCGCCGACTGGTACTACCCCGTCCGCGAATCACTCGGCGGCGCGCTCCTCCGCAACAACCAGCCTACCGAAGCCGAAGCTGTCTTCCGCCGCGACCTCGAACTCAATCCCGGCAGCGGCCGCTCCCTCTTCGGCCTCTGGCAAAGCCTCGCCATGCAGAAGCGCCCCGACGACGCAGCCTTCGTCAAAACCCAATTCGACGCCGCATGGAAGCACGCGACTATTCAACTCAAGGTCGACGCACTTTAACGCACTTCAATTGACAACAAAATTGTCATCCTGAGCGGAGGCGCTTTAGCGCCGAAGTCGAAGGACCTGCGGTCTGCTCGCATGCCAAAGGGGCCTGTACCTTTCAGCCACAAATGCCTTAGCTTTAGAGTTCGCTATCGCCCGCCCGTATGGTCCACCGCAACCCCCTCGACATTCGGCATCGCAATCCCCAGCAGCGCCGCTGCCGTAGGCCCCACATCCACAATCCGCACATCCGGCAGCGAGCTGCACTTCTGCACTCCCGCGCCATACAGAATGAACGAAGCATGCATCTCCGGCAGCGCGGGGTTGTACCCATGCGAACCCTTCTCGCGCGCCTCCGTCACCAGCGGCCCGGTCAGGTTGTTGCCAAACCCGAACCCAACCGCCGCCTCCGCCCCCAGAAACGCATCCGGCGCAGCGCCCATCGCCTTCAGGTCCTCCGGCGTATCCAGCTTCGCAATCCCATTCGCCGGATCGCTCGCCAGCTTCTGCATCACCGCAATCGCCTTCGCGGCACTGTCATGATCGTTCTTGTCATTCGTCTCTAAAAATAGTGACCCCGTCAAATTCCGCGGATACACCTTCCACGCCGTCACCTTGCCAGTCGCATCCGTCGCGATCAACCCTGCATCGCGCAGCGCCACCATCGGATTCAGCTGCTTCGTCATCGCCAGAAACCCATGGTCCGACACAATCATCCATGCCGTATTCTTTCCCGCACCGTTCTCCTCCACCGCCGCGCGGATCTTGCCGATGTAGCCATCCAGCACCTCCAGCGCCGCGTGCGACTCCGGCGTATGCGGTCCATATTTATGCTGTGCATCGTCCAGCCCGCGAAAATGCAGCAGCATCAGCCGCGGCTTATGCACGCGCAGAATATCGATCATCGCCGCGGCACGCCACGCATCCAGCATGATCGGCTCCTGCCCCTTGCCCGCGGCCTCCGCCTCGCGAAATAATCCCGGCGTCGAGATCGCGCTCATCAGAGCCTCATCCTCCTCGGTGCGCACCGGGCGAAACTCCGGAATCAGAAAATCGATCTTCGCCCCCACCGTCACCGGCCACGAGACCGCACCAGTCGTAATGCCCGCCTTACGCGCAGCGTCCCAAAGCGCCGGCACTTTGATCTTGTCCGCGTAAAAATACCACCCGCCGTTCTCGTAGTTGAACGGATCGATCGGCGTATTGCTCACCACGCCATGCACCGCCGGATGCACGCCGGTCATCATCGCCGTGTGGTTGGGATACGTGCTCGCCGGCAGCGTCACCAGCATCCCCGGCGAAGCGCACCCACCCGCGCGCATGGCCTCGATATTCGGGATCTTCAGATGATGCGCTGCCGGATCTTCATACTCAATCGGCGTCATCGCATCGATCGAGATGATAATCACCTGCCGCGTCGCAGTCTGCGCAGACGCCACGCGAACTGCGCCTAACCCACACAACACCATTCCAACCATCATCCAGCGCATTCGCATCCCTTACCTCCAATTCACGTAAATCGGATTCGTCAGTGTCATCGGCTCGCCCTTCTCATCATCCAGCTCCGCCCGCACCCAGTGCCGCTTGCCATCGGAGGTCCACGCATAAATTGAGGCCATTCCGGCACCATCCACATGCGGCGCTGTAAGGCCCTCCACCGCTTTGCCATCCACTAGCACCCGCATCTTCGCAGCGCCAGCCGAAGGAGTCGTCACCTTGAACTCCACTTTCTTCCCCGCCACCGCCACAATCGCATCGCCCATCATCGCGTCCCCCGCGTTCAGATAAAGCGGCGTCCCCTCCGGCCCATTCACCATCACAAACACATGCCCCGCCTTGATCCCTTCCAGGATCGCCGGCTGCGACAGCTCCCGCGCATACACCACCGTCGTCGGAATCCCCACGCCATCCTGCTGTGCAAGCTGCTCCCCGCCGCGATGATCGTCGCCCCCGCCCACTCCCGTCGGCCGAAGTCCCTTTGCCAGCCGCGCCTCCCAGAAAGGCACGCCATTCCCCGGCGGAGGCGTGAACCACGATCCCTTCTCGTGATAGCCGTTGATGATTTCGATCGCATCCACCTTGCTGAAGTCGGTATGCGGCTCCCAACCCCACCCGCACCCAGGGCAACGCCCATCCCATGGCCAGTACGAGTGGTTGATGCTCACCAGCGCATGCAGCTTGTGCGCCTGGTCGAAAAGTTCGTTCGGCCCAAAGCCATTGAACCCCACCCGGTAGTCGAGAAACCCCTCCGTCCCCCACACATTCGCGTGTCCCTTCGTGGTCGTCACCTCTTCGCCCACAATCAGCAACATCTTGTCGTAGTACAGCTGTGCCTGCATCATTCCGTTGAATCCAGCCTGCGTATTGTGCTCCGTCACTGCCAGGAAATCCAGCTTCTGCGCCGCGGCCGCATCCAGCAGATGCGACGGAGGACAAGGCGCATTCGCCGTCCCCGACTGGTTCCTGCACATCCCATCCGTCAGCCCCGTATGCGAATGCAGGTCGCCCTTGTACCATCCCGCATTCGCATTGATGACCGCATAATGCTCCGGATCGAGCTGCCGCGAAAGATGAATCCGCACCGTGAATTCGCCATGCGCATCCGCCGCAACATAGTTGTACCCAATCGCAATGTGCCATGTGCCGGGAACGATCGGCCCCGGCATGTACGGCCCCGTCGCATCCACGGTCGAGATCGTAAACCTGCTCCGGCCCTCCCCGCGATACCGCTGCGGATCCCACATTCCCGCCGTCAGGTACATCCCCTTCGCAAACCCCGGCGAGACCAGATCCACATTCATCCGCTGAATTCCCTCGGGTACCTCGAACGCAAGGCTCTCATGCGTACTGTTCTTCTCGGGCGCAATCACACCATGCAGCACAATGTCGCCATCTTTCGCAACGCCACTCGCCTGTGCCCATCCAACCCGCGCAAGGCCCATCGCAAGCAGCGCCATCGCGCCGCATATCCACACCGCACGCATCCTTCGGCACGCATTCATGGCGCAACCTCCTCCGTCTCCCGACCGATTCACGCAGAAGCATACCAGCCGCGCGTCAAGTCGGGGGAAGTAGGCAAATTAGGGGAGAAGCGTTACAGTCAATCCTTGTCACGCACACAGGAGATGAAAAATTGTTCGACTACAAAAAACTCTTTGACCTGACGGGCCGCAAGGCCCTCGTCGTCGGCGCAGGCAGCGGCATCGGAGAAGCGGCAGCCCTCGGCCTCGCCGCCCACGGCGCGCACGTCCTCTGCGGCGACCTCAACGTGGAAGCCGCCCAACGCGTAGCCGACGAGATCGTCGCCACCGGCGGCCACGCCGAAGCCATCGCCTTCGACATGCGCGACGGAGCCGCCGTCGTCAAAGCCATCGCCGCGCTGCCTGACCTCGACGTGCTCGTCAGCACGCCAGCCATCAACGTCCGTAAGGCCCTTCTCGACATGACGGAAGAGGAGTTCGACCGCGTCGTCACCCTCAATCTCAAAGGCACCTTCCGCCTCATCACCGCCGCCGGCCGCAACATGAAGGCGCGCGGCAAGGGCAGCATCATCGCCTTCGCCAGCATCCGCGCCATCACGGTCGAGCCGGGCCAGGGCGTCTACTCCGCCACCAAGGCCGGTGTCCTGCAGATGTGCCGCACGCTGGCCGCGGAGCTTGGACCAAGCGGCGTGCGCGTCAACGCCATCGGCCCCGGCGTCGTCGATACGCCGCTCACCGCGCCCATCGCCGCCAACAAGGACTGGTACAACGCCTACGCGCAGAAGTCCGCCCTCGGCCGCTGGGCCAAACCGCATGAGATGGCCGGCGCCGTCGTCTATCTCGCCTCCGATGCAGGCTCGTTCGTCACTGGAACCCTCACCATCGTCGACGGCGGCTGGACCGCGGTCGACGGCCGCTTCACCCCACCCCTCTAACCACCAACCCGGGTGCCCCATGTCAGACGCAGTACCATCGCGACTGACATGGGCTTACTCCCTACTCCGCAGCCCGCGCAATTCCCACTCGTTCCCCACCTGCCGCCGCGCCTTCCCTCAACTCCACATGCACCACATCCACCTGCTTCCACAACTTCGCATGAATGCGCCGCGCCAACTCCGCATCTAAATCCACGGTCACGGCGATCTCATGCAGCCCCGCCACCGTTACCATGTGGAACGCGCGCAGCGGCACCATCTGCTGCTCGAACACCTGCGCGATCCGCCCCAGCACCCTGGGCCTTGCCTCCGCGCTGATCCTGTAGGTCCACTCCATCGCCGTCGTCTCGTATCCTGCCGCAAACATTGAAAAGCCGCCAGAGCATTCGCTGTGGCGGCTGACCTCTTCAAAAACTCATTGCAAGGTCAGGTTCCGCCGCGCACAACTCCAATAACGCGAGTAATTCGCAGCGAACCACGGCCTACAGTTATACGCACTGCGAATTGGCCGCCTGCCCTGAACATGTGTGGGAGCATACACCTGCCTCCCGCGCTTGGCAAAAGAATTTGCGCCGCGCCGTTACCTCGCAGCCAGCAACTCCAACTCCCGAAGCACCGCATCGCCCATCGCCGAGGTGTTCAGCGCACTCTCACCCGCAGCCGCCAAATCCGCAGTCCGCGCGCCTCGCCCCAGAGCATTCACGCAAGCCTGCTCCACCATCTCCGCCTCGCGCTCCAGCCCCAGCGAGAGCCGCAGCATCATCGCCACGCTCAGAATCTGCGCCATCGGATTCGCAATCCCCTTGCCCGCAATATCCGGCGCCGACCCATGGATCGGCTCATACACCGCAGGCGAAAATCGCTCGCCTTTCGCCATCCCAATCGTCGCCGAAGGCAGCATGCCCAGGCTCCCCGTCAGCATCGAAGCAAGGTCCGACAGAATATCCCCAAAGATATTCCCCGTCACAATCACATCGAACTGTTTCGGATTCCGCACCAGTTGCATCGCGCAGTTGTCGGCATACATATGCCGCAACTCCACGTCGTCATACTCACGCGCATGCAGAGCCGTCATCGCCTCGCGCCACACCAGTCCGCTCTCCGTCACATTCGCCTTCTCCACGCTGCATACGATCTTGCGCCGCCGCCGCGCCAGATCGAACGCCACCCGCCCCACCCGCTCAATCTCATGTGTCGAGTAGGTCTCCGTGTTGAACCCGCGCGTCTGCCCATCCGCCATCGTTTCAATCCCTCGCGGCTCGCCGAAATAAAGCCCGCCCATGCACTCCCGCACGATCACGATGTCCAGCCCGCGAATCACCTCCGGCTTGATCGTGCTCGCATCGATCAGCGGGTCGAACAGCGTCGCCGGCCGCAGATTCGCAAACAGTCCCAGCTCTTTGCGGAGCCGCAGAATCGCAATCTCCGGCCGCAGCGCGAACCCCAGCTTCTCCCACTTCGGCCCACCCACCGAGCCGAACAGCACCGCATCCGCCTTCTGCGCCAGCACAATCGTCTCGTCCTCAATCGGTGTTCCCACCGCGTCGATCGCCGCGCCCCCGGCCAGCCGCTCCTGCTGGCGAAACTCCACGCCCCCATGCTTCCCCGCCCATTCCACCACGCGCAACGCCTCGCGCATCACCTCCGGCCCAATCCCATCGCCCGGCAAAATCACCAAATCAAAATGCCGCATCGTCACCTCGCCTTCCGCACCATGGTAGTAGATCGCAGAAAATCCCATGTTCCACCGGCCCCGCGTTGTGGGATGACCTCCGCCAGATGCTACCTTTTTGACGCCGCACTCCCCACGGTGTATCAAGGCATAGCCATGCGAAGCCTCATCTTCCTCACCGCCACCGCCCTCCTCGCGCCCACTCTTGCCTTCTCCCAGCCACCAGCGACACCCCGTGCCGCCGCAGGACCGCCGCTGGTCCGCGCCGACCCGAACAGCCCCGCCAACGCCGGCCGCAAACAACTCTACGAATATCTCGACGCCATCGCTGCCAAAGACAACGCCGCCCGCCGCACCACCATCGCCGCCATCCACACCCGCGCCGAGGCCGAAGCTCGCCAGCGCGAGGTCCGCAAAAAAATCATCACCCTGCTCGGCGGCCTGCCTGAAAAAACTCCACTCAACGCCCGCACCCTCGGCACCACAAAAGCAGAAGGCTACAGCATCGAAAAAGTCCTCTTCGACTCGCAACCAAACTTCCCCGTAACCGCGCTGTTGTACTTGCCCGACAATAAACCCGGCAAACTACCCGGCATCGTCATGGCCCCCGGCCACGCCGCCAGCGGCAAAGCCGGCGACTTCGCCATGGCCGCCACCTTCGCGCGCAACGGATTCGCCGTCCTCTCCTACGACCCCATCGGCCAGGGCGAACGCATGATGTACCCCGACCCCGCGCACCCCGGCCAGGACCTCGCCTCGCGCCCCACCGGCGAACACGGCGAAGCCGGCCTCCAACCCACCCTCATCGGAGACGCCGTCGCCCGCTACTTCGCCTGGGACGGCATGCGCGCCGTCGACTATCTCATGTCGCGTCCCGAGGTCGACGCCGCACGCATCGGCGCCTTCGGCTGCTCCGGCGGCGGCGCGATGACCGCCCTGCTCGCCGCCCTCGACACCCGCGTCGCCGCCTCCGCCATTGCCTGCTACACCACCAACTACGACACCCTGCTCCCCTCCATCGGCCCGCAAGATGCCGAGCAGTCCATCCCCGGCTTCATCCCCGCCAGCCCCGCGGGTCCATCGTTAGACTTCCCCGACTGGGTCGAACTAGCAGCCCCCCGCCCCTATGCCATCGTCGGCACCGTCTCCGACATGTTCCCCTGGGCCGGCCTCCTCACCACCGCGCAGGAGGCCCGCCGCTTCTACGCCCTCTTCAATCCCGCCGCCGCAGGCACACCAACCGGCAACCCCATGCCGCCCACGCCCACCGGCCCCACTCTCAACCCCGATACCTCAAACACAATCGCCCCCACCGCGCCTCTGCAACTCATCGCCGGCATCGGAGGCCACGGCAACCTCGGCCCCATCACCTCGCAGATCGTCAGCTTCTTCCTCGTCAACCTCGCCCACTCGACCGCCGCCCCCAACGTCCCACCACCCACCCCACGCGGAGCAGGCCCCGCCCCCACCGGCCTTCCCGACGGCGCATTGCAAGTCACCCCCACCGGCCAGGTACTCACCAGCTACCCCACATCCGAAACCGTCCACACCCTCAACCTCAAACACGCTTCGCTGAAGCTGCCAAAGAGCCCGAAGCCACTCACCACTCCTCAACTCCAAGCCGCCATCCGCGAAGTAACCCACGCAACCGCCATGCCCGGCGGCTCACCCCTTGAATTTAAAGATCTCAAGTTTCCGGATTTTGGACCTCAAACTCCCGCTCCTATCCCCGCAATCATGATCGTTATGAGCGATAAGCGCGGTTCCCCCGGAAACCCGGCAGCTTTAAACGATGTCCCCGGCCTCGCCAAAGACGGCAACTTCGTCTTAGGTTTCGTTCCGCGCCCCTCGCCGCCGGGGACCGAAGAGACAAAGTCCCCCATTCTCGGCCCCTTCTACATGACCGAACTCCGCGCCGAGATCACCGGCAACACCCTGCTCGGCCTGCGCGTCGACGACATCATCCATGCTGTCGACTACCTCGCCGCCCGTCGCGATATCGACGCCAGCAACATCACCGCCATCGCCAGCGGCCACATGGGCCTCGTCCTCCTCCACGCCGCCGTCCTCGACCCGCGCCTCAAACACATCACTATCGACCGCACCCTCGAAAGCTACGCCAGCCTCCTCCATGCCCCCATGCCCCTCGACGCCCCACAAGATATCCTCCCCGGCGTCCTCCTCCACTACGACATCCCCGACCTCGTCCACGCCCTCGGCCCCCGCCTGACCTTCAACTCCCCCCTCCCCGGCACCGCCAACCTGGCCACCCCCTAGCCACACTGGGGTTACTCCCTCGAATCACTTGCCCCAATCAACTAACATCCCATCAATGCCCACCCCTCACTCGCCGCCACTTCCTCACCACACTCGCCGCCACCCTTGCCCTCCCCAACTCCCTCGCCGCACCCCTCACCAACCCCTACACCCTCGTGGCCACCACCGACCGCACCCGCATCCTAACCGCCGCCCAGCGCTACCTCACCGAACAACCCATCACCGTAACCGCCTCCCACAGCGACCGCACCACCGGCGGCCCGCACGACTACTTCTCCGAGGGCGACTACTGGTGGCCCGACCCCAAAAATCCCACCGCCCCCTACATCCGCCGCGACGGCTTCTCCAACCCCGCCAACTTCAACACCCACCGCGAAGCCCTCATCCGCCTCAGCCTCATCGCCCCCACGCTCGCCGCCGCATGGAGCCTTACCAAAAATAAAATCTACGCCACCCACTTCCAAAAACATCTCAACGCCTGGTTCGTCGATCCCGCCACCAGGATGAACCCCAACCTCGAATACGCGCAAGCCATCTTCGGCGTCAGCAAAGGCCGCGGCGTCGGCATCATCGACACCCTCCACCTCGTCGAAGTGGTCCGCGCCCTCCGCGTCCTCGAAGCCGCCCACGCCCTCACCCCCGCCGAGATCGCCCCTATCCGCGCATGGTTCGCCGCCTACGTCGACTGGATGGCCACCTCGCAAAACGGCAAGGACGAAGAGGGCGCCAAAAATAATCACGGCACCTGCTGGGTCCTCCAGGCAGCCGAGTTCTCCCAATTCGCCCACCGCCCCGACCTCACCACCCTCTGCCGCGCTCACTTCAAACAAAACCTCGTCCCCGGCCAGATCGCCAAAGACGGCAGCCTCCCCCTCGAACTCGCCCGCACCAAGCCCTACAGCTACTCCCTCTTCAACGCCGACGTCTTCGCCGGCATCTGCCAGTCCCTCTCCACGCCACAAGACGACCTCTGGCGCTTCAAAACTCCCACCAGCGGCAGCGTGGCCGACACCGTCGCCTTCCTCCACCCCTACATCGCCGACAAATCCAAATGGCCCTACGCTAAAGACGTCGAATACTTCGACGACCTTCCCGCCCGCCGCCCCAGCCTCCTCTTCGCTGGCCTGGCGCTCGCGCACCCGGACTATATCGCCACCTGGCGCACCCTCGACCCCGACCCCACCGTCCCCGAGGTCATCCGCAACATGCCCATCCGCCAACCCCTGCTCTGGGTCGACCCCATCCTGCGCGCATAGCCCCGCAACAACTTCTCTGGGCGTATCACTTCGTGCATACGAATCAAGTGAGGAGCGAAATGTCTGGCCTTCGCGAGCGATCGACAAGCCGCATCGTTCCCCTGCTGCTCGCGACTACCCCCGGTGGATATGTTGCCGGCCGCGGCGGGAATCGACATCGTGGTGCGGTATGTGACGCGGGCAACGGACCGATTCGAGATGCGGAACCGGCTCTACCAGATGATTCTGAAGCTACTGCATGAGTCGGATATGCCGAGGCTGGAGGATCCGAAGGCTTAGGGCAAATCTCCTGTAGGTGTAGAGCGGACCACGGCGCTCATGGCCGTTTTTTGCCAGGAAAACGCGCTCCTCAGAATTTTCCGCACCGCCGTAACAGGAGATTTGCCCTAGGCCCTGGCAAATGGGTCATTGCGAGAGCTTCAATCGATCCAGCAGCGCGCTATAGCGCCGGTCATCGCGCAGATCGTCGACGAGCGGATCCACCTGAATCCAAATCACCCATAGACAATGGCGATCGACGGCCCTGTTGATCCACAGAAACGCCTGGTCGCGATCCCCAATCCGCAGATAGTCGACCGCTTCCCAATAAGCCGCGCAGGCTCCTGGGCTGGGCTGCGTGCCATGGACACGCGCCTCCCAGTATCCCCTCCAGCCTTCGCTCCGGTAGATCGCACGCAGACTGCTGGCGTATGCGCCCGCAGGCCCTCCGGGAGCGATCGCAAGGTCGTGACTCACGGCCTCATCCTGCATCCCCTTCTTCTCGTAAATCCAACTTATCCAGTTCTCGACTACCTCCGGATGGTTCGCCTGCATCTCCCCGGCGCGCCGTATGTAATAGAGTGCCTCGTCGTAGTGACGCGCGAAGAACAGGGTCGAACCGAGATGGCGGTTGCTTATAAATGAAAGAGGATCGAGCGTCAGTGACCGGCGCATGTGCGTGACTGCGTCTTCCGGACGGTTCACGGCGTCAAGATAGACTGCGTAATGCATCTCCGCAAGCGAGTCGTTCGGACTCAGTTCGATCCCTCGCAAGAGGTTCCGTTCCGCGCTCTTCCAGTCCAGCAGATACGCAGTATCGATGGCGCCGAGCGCAATGTATGCCTCTCCGTCTTCGGGATCCAGCGCGATGGCGTGCTCGGCCGCAGCAATCGCCTGGGGCATCACCTCCTCGGGCGCCGCCAGTTGCAGCGCGCTTTTCGACTCGAGCGCGTTGGCCAGGCCGCTGTATGCGGACGCATAGCGCGGGTCGATCGAGATGGCCTGTTCGAAATAACCGGCGCTCTTCAATACATCTCGCCTGTCCAGGAAGTAACGTCCCCGCAGATAGGCGTCATAGGCTGCTGGATTGGGGTTCCTGGTGTCTCTGTTCACCGCCGGCACCATCGCTACCTCCGCGTGGGAAGCGACCTCGTTGGCAACGCTGTCCTGCAGCGACAACAGATCGCTCATTGGACCTTCAAAGCTCTGCGCCCATAAATGCCTGTCGTCCCGGGTGTCGATCAGTTGTGCGGTGATGCGCACCTTGTCCCCCGCGCGCACGATGGATCCCTCGACGATCGCATCGACGTTCAACTCCTGGGCGATCTGCTGCAGCGTCTTGCGGGTGCCTTTGTCCTCCATCGCCGACGTCCGCGAGACCACGCGCAGGTTGGGAATGCGCGCCAGTTGCGTGATCAGTTCATCCGTCATTCCATCGGCAAAGTATTCCTGATTGGGGTCGCCCGAAAGGTTTTCGAGAGGCAGCACGGCAAGCGACTGGATCCTGGACGCAGCATGCGTCCGTCTCTCGATCAGCCATCCGGCAGTCACGATCAATATGGCGACGAACCCGATCAGCAAGGCCACCTGGGCCGCTCTTGGCTTGTTCTTCGGGTGTGGTGCAGCCGCAGGAGCAACACCAGGCGCAGGGATCTCGCTGGCCGGGACAGCTACTGTCGTTCCATCCGAAACGTCTACCTGGCCGATGAAGCGGTACCCGGCGGTCGGGACAGTTTCGATATACCGCGGATTCCGGCTGTCGTCGTCCAGCGCCTTGCGCAGCAGTCCGACGCTCCGTGTCAGCGTGCTCTCGGCGACATTCGCATCTTCCCAGACCTGGTCCAGCAACTCCCGCTTCCGGACCAACCGGTTGCGGTGCTCCACCAGGTACAGCAGCAGACGCAGCGTCTTCGGCTCCAGCGCAACCGGCGTCTCGTCCGCGGAGAGGCGGAAATCCACATCGTCGACCCGGAACCGGTCAAATCGGTAGATCACCGCCTTACTCCTTTGTCGTATCGATTCACACCTCAATTATCAACGTCTGCGCGAAACATTCGAGAAAAATCGTCATTCCCTTCGACTTCCATCAGGACAGCAGGCGCTCCTTTGGGGCATGGTGGCCGTGTTGCCCACTTACGCAGCCCCCCGGAGTTACTCATGCGCGCATGGATCGGCTTGTCGTTCTCTCTTCTGCTTCTTCTGCCTGGAATTGCGTCTGCGGACACGTTGTCGTACACGGGCAGTCTGGATCCCACCAACCCCAACGATGTCTTCCTCGCCACCTTCTCCATCGCTTCCGCTTCCAATGTCGTCATCCAGTCCTACGGATACGGTGGCTCGGCGGGCGCTCCCGGCGGCACCAACGCCGCGGGCACCGCGATCGCCCCCGGAGGATTCGACACCTACTTCTCGCTCTTCAGCGGCACTGGCCCGACGGCAACTTTCCTCGACTCGAATGACGACGGCGGCTGCGGTCCCGCCTCGCCCGACCCGGTCTGCGAAGATTCGCAGCTCGACCTCACCGCTCTCGCCGCGGGCGACTACACCGTCGCCCTCACCCTGCCCAACAACTTCTCCATAGCCGAAAACTACGGTTACGGCGGTCTCGGCGACGGCTTCATCGACCTCCAGGGCGATTACTACGACTACGCCAGCGGCGAAGTCCGATCCTCCAACTTCGCCTTCGACATTACTTCGGACTCAACGCTTGGGAGTGGCGGGACTCCGATTGCGGCCACGCCGGAGCCTTCCTCGCTCGCGCTGCTCCTTTCCGGTCTTATCGCCGCAGTGCCCTTCGCGGGTCGCCGTCGACATAACTCTCTAACAATCTAGGTTCGACCATCTTCCAGCCAGGAGGCTACCATGACCCACCGTGTCCGCACCCTCATCTTCGCCGCAAGCCTATCGATTCTCTCAACCGCGATCTCCTATGCGCAGAAACCGGCGCTTGTAGAAAATGTTGACGAGAGGGGGAGGGTACCGTACCAGCAAACGGTCACTGCTACCTGCTTAACGATAGACCAATCCTGTGTTGCAAAGTTTCCGCCCATACCCGCCGGCTACCGTCTTGTCGTGACGTACATCACAGGATCTTTTCAAAGTGCGGAAGCCCGCACTGGACTATACGCCGAGCTCTACGGTACTTTGCCCCTTCCTGGATCTACCGGCAATGATTACGTTCCTATGATACTTGTCATGAACTCGATGGGCTACGCGACAGGGGGCTATGTGTACATATTGAGCACACCGTTGTCCTACTATCTGAACGCTGGCGACACGCCTGTTCTTTTCCTGCAAAACGGCTTCACCAGCCAGTTACGGGCGAGCCTTGTCGGGTATCTCGTGGCCATCGGCTGATCACAGTCAATACATTCGAACTTGCTCGAAAAGGAATCCAAATGCGCATTGCTACAATCACGCGTCTCACCGCACTCTTCGTAGCTGCCCTGATACCCTGCGCAGTTACCGCCCACGCCCAGAAGCCCGCGCTGACCCAGAACATCGATGAGAAAGGCAGGGTGCCGTATCACTCTTCGAACAACAACAACTGCAATCTGCCTAACTGTACGGTTTCCTTCTCGCCGGTCCCTTCCGGATACCGGTTGGTCATTACCGATTTTTCCATGCACTATATCGCTGGTGCTCAGTCGACCATCTACCCCTACCAACTGTCGTATCTCGAAGGCGGCGCCGGCAGTCCTTCCGATACTCGCCCCTATCGCAGATTCCTGCCGACACCGGTCTACATCGGCGCGGGTTATGAATATGTCTCCAGTGGCTCCGTCACCTACTATGTCGATGCGTTGGGCACACCTTCGCTAGTGGCCTTCGACAATCTATATGTTGGATTTATCGAAGCGGACATCAACGGCTATCTGGTCAATTTGAACCAGTAATACAAGGAGAAATCATGCTCACTCGCCTTCGTCTCGCCACCCTCGTAGCTCTCGCCTCCGCGCTTGTTCCCTTTGCCGCCATCCCGGCGCACGCCCAGAAGCCCGCTCTGACCCAGAACGTCGACGAAAAAGGCCGAGTCCCATTCCACCAGGTCCGCGCCCTCAACCTGAATGCAAGCCAGCCGCTCGACTGCTCCCCCGGGGCTTGCAGCGTGGTCTTCAATGCCGTTCCAGCCGGCCATCGGCTTGTCATCACCTACGTATCAGTCGGGTACTACGCGGTGTCTCCGTCGGTAGATTCAACGTCTTTCACCCTTGGCACTCCCGCCACCGAGCCGGTCTCCGGAGATGTGGAAGAGAATTTCGTCTCGTTCCCCTCCGCCACGCCGGACTCCCGAGGATACTGCGCTTGGGCTCAGCCAACCCTCCTCTATGTCGAAGCTGGCGTAACGCCCACCATCGACGCGCGCAACATCCGCAACGGCAGCACCGATACTGCCAGTTTCTTGATCGAAGGCTACCTCATCGCGCTCTAAACCCAAACTCCAAAATCCTCGCTTGAAGAAACAAGGAATGCTCAAATGCTCCGTCACCCTTGCTCTGTTCGCCTCCACCGCATTCTTCTTTCCGCAGGGGAAGGGGGTACCCCATAGAAAGAGGACGACGGCGCAGACAAGGTAAGATTCCGCCATGAACTTGCCCTGGCTCCACGCCTTCGCCGTAGCTCTTACCCTGCTCTCCCCGGCGGCTGCCCAAACCGCGCCCCACACCTTCCAGGCCGCCAACGGACAATTCGAGATCGACGGCAAGCCTTTCCGCATCATCTCCGGCGAGATGCACTACCCCCGCATCCCCCGCGAGTACTGGCGCGCCCGCCTCAAAATGGCCCGCGCCATGGGCCTCAATACCATCACCACCTACGTCTTCTGGAACGAGCACGAACCCACCCCCGGCGTCTACGATTTCTCCGGAAACAACGACGTCGCCGAGTTCATCCGCGAGGCCCAGCAGGAAGGCCTCTACGTCATCCTCCGCCCCGGCCCCTACGTCTGCGCCGAGTGGGAGTTCGGCGGCTGCTCAAGGACCCCACCACGGTCGTCCGCTCCAGCGACCCGAAGTTCATGGTGCCCGCCACGCGCTGGCTCAAGCGCCTCGGCCAGGAACTAGCACCGCTCCAAATCGCCAACGGCGGACCGATCACCTCGTCCAGGTCGAGAACGAGTATGGCTCCTTCGGCAACGATCACGCCTACATGGAGCAGAACCGCCAGGCCCTCGTCGACGCCGGTTTCACCGCCCAGTTCTACACCGCCGATGGCCCCGGCGATATCGCCAACGGCTCGCTCCCCGGCGTCCCCGTCGGCATCAACTTCGACGGCAACAAAGTCGGATCGGCCGAAAAAGCCTTCGCCACTCTCAAACTCACCCACCCCGAAGGCCCATTCTTCAACAGCGAGTTCTGGGCCGGATGGTTCGATCACTGGGGAGGCCCGCACGCTCACACCAGCACCGACACGCAGGCCGCCAATCTCGCCTGGATCCTCAACCAGGGCTACTCAGTCAGTATCTACATGTTTCACGGAGGCACAGACTTCGGATGGATGAACGGCGCCAACTCCTCCGACAGCAAGAAAGACTATGAACCCGACGTCACCAGCTACGACTACGACTCAGCTCTCGACGAGTCCGGCCGCCCGACGCCGAAGTTCTATGCCTTCCGCGACGTCATCGCCAAAGCCACCGGCATCACGCCGCCCGCAGTTCTCGAGGTCGCGCCGCCGATCCACATCGCGCCCATCAAGCTCATGGAAGCCGCGTCCCTCTGGGCGAACCTGCCCAAGCCGATCGAGAGCCTAACGTCGCTCACGATGGAAGACATCGGCCAGAACTACGGCTGGATTCTCTACCGCACGCGCCTTCCCATCGGCGAGTTCGACACCGGCAAGCTCACCGTTCACGACTATGCCTGCACCTACCGAAACCACAAGCCCGAGTTTGAAGATGTCCCTTACTCCAAAGTCACGACGGATCGTGTCCTTGTGGGCCACCTTCCATGCCAGGCCACAGACCGTCGCACCGGAAAAGACACGATCCAGGAATCAGGCGGCGGCGTGCGATCCACCGACCATCTTGAGAGTGGGTCTGCGACGGATGCCGACGAATCATGGTGGGAGCTGCTTGTCGAGAATACAGGCCGGATTAACTATTCGCACCAACTCCGCACGGAACGCAAAGGCATCGTCGCCTACACGCCGCCCGCCCACCCTGCGCCGGGAGGAGCCGGATGGTACATCTACCCGCTTCCCATGCTCAACCCCTCCACGCTCCCCTTCAAGAAGATAGACTGCACCGGCCCCTGCTTCTATCGCGGAAGCTTCAACGTTGACCACCCCGGCGACACCTTCCTCGACACCAGTCAGCTCACTAAGGGCCAGCTATGGATCAACGGTCACGCCCTCGGCCGCTTCTGGAACGTCGGCCCGCAGAAGACGCTCTATCTACCCGGCCCCTGGCTCAAACCGGGCAAGAACGAGCTCGTCATCTTCGATACCGGCTCCGCGCCCTTTCGCTCTGTCGAAGGCTTGGCCGCGCCCAACCTCGGGAAGTGAGCGCCGCGCCTATTCCGGAGATAGTCGTCAGCTTTGCTTCCGAGAGCAGACCAGGCCGCTGTCTTTGCTTCTGAGATAGGCTTGGGCTTTACCGTCCGAGGGACGGTTCGCGGGGTATATGCGATACATTAAGTTACAAATAAGGATCATGTTGAAATATAATTAGTTACATATATGGCATAATAGAAGCACATAAAGTTACATATACTCCACGCCATACTCCACCGGAATCTGCGTAAACGCAATCCGCGTCGGCGCGGACTCCTTCGCCGGCAGCATTCCGGCGAAGTGCAGCGTCGTATGCCCATGCTTCAGGTTCAGCTTGTCCATCGTGGCCGCCAGCGCGGCGCGATTCCCCTCATCGCCAAACAGCGTCTCCTGAAACTCGCTCTCCGGGATAAGGTTGTGCATCGTCACGCCAACGAAGAACGGCCGCGCAAACTCCGAGCCGTCGGGCTGCTTCGTCCACACGCCGCGCAGTACATTCAGCAGCGTCAGCGTGTCCTGGCACGGCGAAAACCGCGCCTCCATTCCCCAGCCTGAGTGCCGCAGCCCGCTGAAGTGCTTCTTGGCCTTCATGCCTGCGCTCTCTCGCCGCTCAACCTGATCGCGCGTCAGCGCATACCGGATCGTCACCGACATCGCGCCCGCGTGGAACTTCTCCATCCTCAGCCGCATCGCGGCCTTGTGCAGCAGCTTGTGTGCCACCGCCCACGATCCCTCCGGCGTGCGATGCTCCGGCGCCATCACATGCGAGTGGCCCAGCGATTTCTGCCCGCCCGAGCTTACCGGCGCACCGTCATCGCCCGTCTCCGCGCCGCGCAGCCAGTGGTACATCCGATCGCCCCACACGCTGTCGAACAGCTTGTGCATCCCCGTGCGGTCGAGCGCCAGCAACTGCTCCATCGTCGTGATGCCCTTGCTGTTCAGCCGCGCTTCGGTCCGCGCGCCGACGCCGGGAAGATCCCGCAGCTCAAGATGCGCAATCGCCCGAGGCAGTTGCGAAGGCAGCAGCCCGATCAGCCCATCGGGCTTCTGCATGTCGCTCGCAATCTTCGCCAGGTAGCGGTTTGGAGCCATCCCAATCGAGCAGCGCAGCGCCTCGCCCGCATGCTTGTAGATTGACTGTTTGATCTCCAGCGCAATCTTCCGCGCCCGCGCCGGCTCCTGCTCGCGCCCCATCAACTGGCATTGCACCTCGTCGATCGAAGGCGTATGCGCGATGGGGCAGCACAGCTCCACGGCATCCGACACCAGCTTCGAGTACTTCGCATAATCAGTGTGGTTGCCCTCGATCAGGATGATCTCCGGGCACTTCTTCTTCGCCTCGCCCACCTGCGTGCCGGTCTTGATGCCGAGCGCCTTCGCCTCGTAGCTTGCGGCGATGCAGCACGTCGTATCACCCTGCGTGGGCACCACCGCCAGCGGCCGTCCGCGATACTCCGGATGCAACTGCTGCTCCACCGACGCGAAAAAGCTGTTCAGGTCGACGTGCAGAAAACAAAACCGGTCCACTGGCGGCGGCGAGGACATCCCGGATTGGACGGAGGCAGTCATTCCTGTTGGTCAGATTATATTCGCTTTTTGTTTGCTGCAATCGATCAATTCACACCGCCTCAAACATCGATTGCATCCAATTGATAAAATGAAATAGACGCACGGCGCACGACACCTAAGGAGCCACAAATGGCCACTCTTCTCGAACAGCTTCGCAGCATGACCACCGTCGTATCCGACACCGGCGACATCAACTCGATCCAGCAGTTCAAGCCGCAGGATTCGACCACCAATCCTTCGCTCATCGCCGCCGCCGCGGAGAAGCCCGAGTACCAGCCCATCGTGGACGGTGTCCTCAAGCAGGCGCGCAAGGATGCCGGCAGCAACGCCTCCGACAAAGACGTCGCCGCGCTCGCCTTCAAGTCCCTCGCCGTAGCCTTCGGCCGCAAGATCCTGGAGATCATCCCCGGCCGCGTCTCCACCGAGGTCGACGCCCGCATCTCCTACGACACCGAAAAATCCGTCGAGACCGCCCGCAACATCATCGCGCAATATGAGAAGGCAGGCGTCTCCCGCGAGCGCATCCTCATCAAGCTCGCCTCCACCTGGGAAGGTATCAAGGCCGCCGAGATCCTCGAAAAAGAAGGCATTCACTGCAACATGACCCTCCTCTTCGGCATGCATCAGGCAATCGCCAGCGCCGAAGCCAAGGTGACCCTCATCTCGCCCTTCGTAGGCAGGATTTTGGACTGGTACAAGAAAGATACCGGCAAGGACTACACCGGCGCCGACGATCCCGGCGTTCAGTCCGTCACCACGATCTACAACTACTACAAGCACTTCGGCTACAAGACCGTCGTCATGGGAGCGAGCTTTCGCAACATCGGCGAGATCATCGAACTCGCCGGATGCGACCTGCTGACCATTGCGCCGAAGCTGCTGGCCGAACTCGAAGCCAAGCAAGACAACCTGCCGCGCAAGCTCGACCCCGCCAAGGCGAAGGACATGAAGATCGAAAAAATCCCGATGGACAAAGCGACCTTCGACAAGATGCACGCCGCCGACCGCATGGCCAGCGACAAACTGAAGGAAGGTATCGAAGGTTTCTCGAAGGCGCTGGAAGATCTGGAAAAGCTGCTGGCCAAGCGCCTCAGCGAGATCAGTCAGCCAGTCAACGCATAGGCTGATCCGTCGGCAGCAAAAGAATGGCAGCCATCAAGGCTGCCATTTCTGTTTTGGGTCGTGCCTGAATTGTTACAGAATGTAGCGGCTCAAATCCTGATCTTTGACGATCGAAGCTACCTGCTGCCGCACGTACTCCGGATCGATCACGATCACCTTCTCCACCGTGCCATCTTCCTTCTTGCGTTCGATGACGGGCAGTGGCGGCGCGGGCTTCTGCGCCTCGGAGGTCAGCGGCGCGGACGACCCAACCTTCGCGATCACGCCTTCTTCGGTGGCCTCCGAACGCGGGCTCTTGAAGAGGTCCGGCGCCTGGAAGCTGATCTCGTCGAGCACACGCTCCATGATGGTATGCAGCCGCCGCGCTCCGATATTCTCCGTCGTCTCATTCACGCGAAACGCAAACTGCGCCATCTCGGCGATCGCCTCCGGCGTGAACTCCAGCTTCAGCCCCTCGGTCTCAAGCAATGCCGTCGACTGCTTCACCAGCGAGGACTTCGGCTCGGTGAGAATGCGGATGAAGTCGTTCACTGTCAGCGAGTGCAGCTCCACGCGGATTGGGAAGCGCCCCTGTAGCTCAGGAATCAGGTCGCTCGGCTTCGACACATGGAACGCGCCCGCCGCGATGAACAGAATATGGTCGGTCGAGACCATCCCATACTTCGTATTCACCGTCGTGCCTTCAACGATCGGCAGAATGTCGCGCTGCACGCCCTCGCGCGAAACATCGGGGCCATGCCCGCCTTCGCGTCCGGCGATCTTGTCGATCTCGTCGAGGAAGACCATCCCCGAATCTTCCACGCGCTCCACCGCCAGCCGCGTCACCTGATCCATGTCAATCAGCCGCGACTCTTCTTCCTGGACAAGATACTCAAACGCTTCGACGACCTTCATCTTGCGCTTCTTCGTGCGCTGGCCGAAGAGGCCGGGGAGCATGTCCTTGAGGTTCATGTCCATATCCTCGGGCCCCTGCGTTTGCAGAAACTCGAAGCTCGGCTGATTGCGGTCACGCACGTCCAGCTCGACTATCCGCTCATCCAGCTTGCCCTCGCGGAACTGCTGGCGCAGCTTCTCTCGAGTCCGTTCGTGGCTGGATTGGCTGGCGGCCTGCTCTGTCTTCTGCTCGGCCGCACTCTTCTCAACATCCGCGCTGGCCGTCACATCCACCGCGTCTTCGGGCACTGGAAGCTGCACAACCTGCATCGCGCGTATGCCGGTTGGAGTCACCATCACAGCGGCCGGCCCGGAGCTCTTCGCCGACGCAGTCTGCGTCGCAGATGGCGGGGGAAGCAGAATATCCATCAGGCGGTCTTCGGCGTTCAGCTCAGCCTTGTCCTCGACGTCTTCCATCTTCTCTTCGCGCACCATGTCGATGGCGATCTCCACCAGGTCACGCACAATCGATTCAACATCGCGGCCAACGTAACCGACCTCGGTAAACTTCGACGCTTCCACCTTGAGGAAGGGTGAGTTGGTCAACTTCGCCAGCCGCCGCGCGATCTCGGTCTTGCCCACGCCCGTCGGGCCGATCATGATGATGTTCTTCGGCATGATGTCTTCGGCGAGCTCCGGCGAGAGCTTCTGCCGCCGCATGCGGTTGCGCAACGCAATGGCCACTGCGCGTTTCGCAGCGTGCTGCCCAACGACGTACTTGTCCAACTCCGCGACGATCTCGCGCGGCGTCATCTCATCGAGCGCCAGTGCCTGATCGTCTGCTGTTCCAGGTAGAAAAATTGCCATTCCGATTCTTTCCTTGCTAAGCCGTAGTCGCAGGCTTCGTCAGCTGTTCAATCGTCAACTGGTCATTGGTATAGATGCAGATCTGGCCTGCAATCCTCAAACTCTTCTCGGCGATCTCCAGTGCGGAGAGTTCGGTATTCTCCATCAGCGCCCGCGCCGACGCCAGCGCATAACTTCCGCCCGAGCCGATCGCCACAATGCCTTCATCCGGCTCGATCACATCGCCGTTGCCGCTCAGCACAAACGTCGCGGAGATGTCGCTGACAATCAATAGCGCCTCCAGATGCCGCAGCATCTTGTCCGTCCGCCAGTCCTTCGCCAGCTCGACCGCAGCCCGCCCCAGGTTGCCGGCAAACTGTTCCAGCTTGCCCTCAAAGCGGCCGAAGAGCGAAAACGCATCGGCGGTCGAGCCCGCGAATCCCGCCAGCACCTTGTCCTGGTAGAGCTTGCGGATCTTCTTCGCCGAGCGCTTCATCACGGTGCCGCCCAGGGTCACCTGGCCGTCGGCGGCCATCACCACAGCGTCGCCGCGCCGCACGCACAGCACGGTCGTCGAGCGCACCTTCCGCCCATCGCCCAGATCCAGCGGATGAGCACCAGTTGCAGCGGTCTTTTTCGGAAGCGAACTATCAGCGATTGCGTCAAAAGTCGAATTCATAGTCAACCTTCAGTATATCGTCAAACACCCGCCCAGCCTGTCATTTGATCGAAACCACCAGCCGCGCATAACCCAAAATATCTGTCATCGGCAATCGTGCGGCAGTACACTTGAAAGATGCACATGGTGGCGACATCTTCGGGCAAGATGCAGCGTGTGCTGATCGTCTCGCTCGCCGCGACCTTCTGCTATGTCGTGGCGACCTTCTACTTCGGCCTGCGCGCGCACTCGCTCGCCCTCATCTCGGAGGCTGGCCACAACGTCTCCGACATGCTCGCCATCGCGCTCTCATTCGTGGCCGTCTACTTCCAGCGCCGCCCCGCGACCGACCAGAAGACCTTCGGATACCAGCGCGCCGGCGTGCTCGCAGCCTTCGTCAATGCGCTGACCCTGATCGTGCTCGCCGCATGGATCGGCTCCTCCGCGATTCACCGCCTCTATGCCCCGGTCGCGGTCGCTCCGAAGATGATGATGTACGTTGCCGCCGCTGGCGTTCTGATGAACGGTGCCATCGCCGCGCTTCTCTGGAAATTTTCCGGCGACGTCAACATCCGCTCCGTCTTCCTGCATATGCTCGGCGACACGCTCTCCACCGCGACGGTCATCGTGGGCGGCGCGGGCATTCTCTTCACCGGCATGACGTGGATCGACCCGGTCCTCTCGCTCATCATCGCCGCGATGATCTGCTGGAGCTCCGTCACCATCGTGCGCGAGACGCTGAACATCCTGCTCGAAGGCACCCCGCAGGCCTTCCAGCTCGGCGAGGTCCGCACGGCCATCGGCAAGATTCCCGGCGTGCTGAACGTGCATGACCTTCACATCTGGTCGCTCGGCTCTTCCAGCCATGCGCTTGCCAGCCACATCACCATCGAGGAGATGCCCATCTCCGAGTGCAGCAGCATCCTCGACGCGATCAACTGCTCCCTGCGCGAGCGCTTCCACATCACTCACACGACGATTCAGTTCGAGACTCAGGGATGTGAGACGACCCACGGCTGCTCCGCCCCGCCGCAACTGGAAGAAGTAAGCGGACATGGCCACCACCATCATGGCCATGCGCACTAAGATCGAAGACAAAAAAGACCGCGGATAAACGCGAATAGAAACCAAAACCTGGCTATTATCCGCGCTCATCCGCGCCAATCCGCGGTCGTCTTTGCTCTTGTGTCAGCTATAGCAGAGTCGCATCCAGGCTGATCTTCGTGCCCGGAGCAAGCAGCCGCGAGATCGGGCAACCCACTTCCGCATTGTGCGCCAGTTCATCGAACTTCGCCTTGTCGATATTTGGCACCTTCGCCTTCGTCGTCAGGTGAATCTGCGTCACGGTCGGCTTGTCGTGCATGTCGAGCGTCAGCACGGCCGTCGTCTCGATGGAATCGGCGGTGAAACCGGCCTTGGTGAACTCGCCCGAGAGCGCCATCGTAAAGCAGCCCGCGTGTGCTGCCGCGATCAGCTCTTCCGGGTTCGTCCCGACGCCCTCGGCAAACCGCGCCGCAAAGCTGTACTGCGTATCCTTGAGTGTGCCGCTCTGGGTGGAGATGGTGCCTTTGCCTTCTTTCAAACTGCCATGCCAAACTGCGCTTGCGTTGCGGTCCATATCGTCTCTCCTGGTTACGTTAGGGGGTTTCTCTTAAAAATCGTGCCATACAAACGGTAACCCATTCGATGCTCCTATACGAACTGGCGGTGAGAAAGCTGGATGAAATATCCTCTGTCTGAGCTGCGCGGACTTCTACTAAGAAAACCTCACGCCGCTACCGTCTCTGCCTTCAGCTTCTCCGCCGTATAGTGTGCGATCAGCGCATCGATCGTCGGCTGCAACTGCCCTTCCATCACCATCCCAAGCTGATGGTTCGTCAGCCCAATGCGATGGTCGGTCAGCCGGTTCTGCGGAAAGTTGTACGTCCGAATCTTCTCCGAGCGATCGCCCGTGCCGATCTGCTGCTTGCGGTCCTTGGCCTGGATCTGATGAATGCGCTCCGCCTCAACCTCGTACAACCGCGCACGCAGCACCCGCATGCCCTTTTCGCGGTTCTTGATCTGCGACTTCTCATCCTGGCAACTCACGACGGTGTTCGTCGGCAGATGCGTAATGCGCACGGCAGAGTAAGTCGTATTCACCGACTGCCCGCCTGGGCCCGACGAGCAGAACGTATCGATCCGCAGGTCCTTGGCTTCGATCTTGATATCGACCTCTTCGGCCTCGGGCAGCACCGCCACCGTAATTGCCGAAGTATGGACACGCCCCTGCGTCTCGGTCGCCGGAACGCGCTGCACGCGGTGTACGCCCGACTCATACTTCATCTGCGAGTAGACGTTGTTGCCTTCGATGATCGCTGTCACATCCTTCAGCCCATGCCCGATGCCGGACTCCGTCTGCGAGAGCACCTCGACCTTCCACTTGTGCTGCTCCGCGAAGCGCATGTACATGCGGAAGACCTCAGCGACAAAGAGCGCGGCCTCGTCGCCGCCAGTGCCGGCGCGGAGTTCGAGAATGACGTTCTTCTCGTCGTTGGGGTCCTTTGGTAGAAGCAGCACCTTAAGCGCTTCCTCCACTGGCTCCAGTCGCGGCTCCAGCGCCGCAAGCTCGGCCTCCGCCATCTCGCGAATGCCGGGGTCAGCGTCGGCAAGCATGGCCTTCGCCTCGGCGATGCCGTCCCTGATCTTGCGATACTCGCGAAACTTCTCGACCGCCGGCTCCATGTCACGATGCTGTTTGGCGATGGACTGAAATTTCTTCTGGTCGTTCACCAGCGTCGGGTCCGACATCTGCTGGCCGAGATCGTTGTAGCGCGCTTCTAACTGGTCGAGGCGGTCGAACATGGGAGATTCTCCAGGGAAATCTAGAATTGTGTGGGATAAGGAATTCGCAAGCGCAACGGGGAGAAGAATAGGCGCAGCTAGAGGAAGTTGTGACCCGTGGAGGCCACGCGGGGGAGGTTCACCCGGATTGTGCATTCCATCGGCACAGTAATTAGATGTTACTCCGGTCGCGCGGGGTGCGGGAAGCATCTTTATGCTGGAGGAAGAGAGCCGGGATCACGCATGACACTGTTTTTGGGACTTGCGCAACTCGCCGAAGAGATGGCCGGCACATCCAGCCGCCTGAAGAAGCGCGCGGCCATCGCGCAGGCGATTGTGGCCGTGCATGAATCCGCGCCAGCAAGCACCGATGCCAGCCTCTTCGCCCAATATTTCGCGGGAACCCCATTTGCCGAGTCCGACCCGCGCAAACTGAATGCTGGAGGAGCTCTGTTGACCCGCGCCGTGCTGGAGGTCTCTGGCGCAACACAGGCGGATCTGACCGCCGCCTACCGCCGCCACGGAGACCTCGGTGCTGCCGCGTTCGATCTTCTCGCCGCGCAACCTGAAAAACCGCCGACGCTGACACTCGCCGAACTGGCTGAAGCCTTTGCCGCGATAGCTGTCGCCCGAACCACCGCGATACGCGCCACCCTGATCCAGAGCCTGCTGCGCCGCGCCACTCCGCTCGAAGCGAAGTACCTGCTCAAGCTGATGCTCGGCGACATGCGCATCGGCGTAAAGCAATCCCTCGTCGAAGAGGCGATTGCGGTGGCGGCCTCGGCTCCGGTCGCGCAGGTCCGCCACGCCGTCATGCTTGAAGCCGATCTCGCCGCCGCCGTTGCGCGCGCATTCGCAGGCACGCTCGGCGAAGCGCGCATGCGCCTCTTCCATCCGTTAGGCTTCATGCTGGCTTCGCCAGTCGACACGCCCGAGAAAGCTATTGCCCGCTTCACCGCAAGCAAGCAAGGCACACCCAACAAGTCGCAAGACGCAACCGGCAGCTCACCACCAGCAGCCTGCAACCAGCAACCTGCAACTGTCTCCGCCTTCCTCGAAGACAAGTACGACGGCATGCGCGCGCAGATGCACTGCAACGATCCCGAGCAGCCCGGCCGCGTCGCCATCTACTCGCGCAACCGCGAAGACATCACGGAGAGCTATCCCGAACTCGTCGAAGCCTTCGCGCACGTGCAGGAAGACACCGCCGCCCCGCCGCTCGGCCCACTAATCTTCGACGGCGAGATCCTCGGCTGGGACTTCGACGCGCCCATTGCCGAACAGGACGATGTGACCGGAGGTCGCGCCCTGCCATTCGCCGTCCTCGGCCAGCGCATCGGCCGCAAGCGCGTCTCGAACGAGTGGCGCGCCCGCGTCCCCGTCATCTTCATGGCCTTCGACCTCATGGTTGCAGGCGGCGAGCTAATCCTCAACCTGCCGCTGCGTGAACGCCGCAACCGTCTCGAATCCATCGCGGAGCGCCTCGTCGAGCGCGTCATCTCGCCGCTCGAAGTCGATGAGCACGCCAATGCCCCGCAAACCTCTCTTTTCACAACCTGCAACCTGCAACCTGCAGCTTCTCTGCTCCGCCTGATGCTTTCGCCATCGCGCCTCGTCGAAAGCGCCGAAGACATCGACCGCGCCTACGCCGCCGCGCGCGCCCGCTCAAACGAAGGCGTAATGATCAAGTCAGCCGAATCGGTCTACCAGCCCGGTCGTCGCGGCCTCGCATGGGTCAAGCTCAAGCGCGAACTGGCCACACTCGACGTCGTCATCACCGGCGCGGAATACGGCCACGGTCGCCGCGCCGGCCTCCTCAGCGACTACACCTTCGCCGTCCGCGGCCCCGACTTCACGCGCACCGGCGAGCTCCTCAACGTCGGCAAGGCCTACTCCGGCGTCACCGACGCAGAGATCGCCGAGCTCACGACTTTTCTCAAGGCCCACACCCTCGAAGACCACGGCCACTTCCGCACCGTCGAGCCGCTTGTGGTTCTTGAAGTCGCCTTCAATAACATCATGCGCAGCACCCGCCACGCCAGTGGATTTGCGATGCGATTTCCGCGCATCCTGCGGCTGCGGCCAGACAAGTCAGTAGCCGAGATCGATACGCTGGAGCGAGTGGAAGAGGTGTATCAGTCGCAGGTGGACAAGCCGATGGAAAGTTAATCCACAACGAAGACCGTAGCTCCTGTCTCCGTCCGGAGCATGTGCGCGGCGTCGCCAAAGTCCGAGACCTGAAAACTCATACCGGCCTCAAGCCGATGGGTTGGCCCGTCGCGCAGTTCAATCGCAAGCTCGCCTTCGACGACATAGGCGATGTGTCCTCGGTCGCACCAGTGGTCTGCGACGTAGCCGGGCGAAAACTGGATCAAGCGCACTCGAAGGTCGTCCGCGGAGAACGTACGCGACATTGCGGTTCCAGACTCGCCTGCGTCTTCCGTTGCCGGAAGCTGGCTCCAGTCCGTAATAGTAAAAGGCATCTGCGGAATTTTAATAGGCTCTCCCAGAGTTGGATTCTCGCAATTGAGGCTAATTCTATTGATCAATAGCGTCGTTAGCGAGAAGCCGCAGCCGTTATGTTCACTCGTATCGAAAGCTGCTCATCTCCAGATGCAGTTTCGACCGGCTGCGGGGCCCGAAGTTTATCTGCATAACCCATCATTCCGTTCACCTCAAGTTGCGAGGTCTGAAAGGTAGGAGAGCTATCTGTGTCTACTGCGATATTCCGGATGGAAACGACCTTCATTCCTGCCGCGTTTGCAATGGACTCTGCCTGTGCGACTGCCGTTTTGGTCGCGTCGGCTGAGAGTTCTCGCCTAGCCTTAGCGATCTCTTCTTCAGTCGGTGTAAAAGTGGTGGACTCGATGCTGTTCGCGCCATTCGAAAGCACGCCTGCCAGAAGGTCAGCTAGTTTGTCTGGCGTTGTCCGAAACGAAATGCGTGAGCTGCCACTGTAGCCTACAGTCTTTTCTGGCCCTGATCGCTCATACTTTGTGTCGGGGGCGAAAGAGACGCGGGCCGTGATTAACCTTTGGACCTGTTGGGTCCTGAGATATGCGACAAGAGAGCTTGATTTAGCGGCGAGGTTTCGCTGAGTCTCAACGAGGTCTTTGCCGGAAGCCGACAGTCCTACAAAAACATCTACCGCGGTATTGGGAAGCCGGGCCTGGCTGGTCGCGTGAGTCTGGATGAGTGTCGCGCAGCTTTGTGGAGCAGTCGCGCAAGGGTCGGGAGCCTGCGCAAATGCGGTTGGAATGCAGAGGAGCAGGGCAGTCAAGGTAACGCGGAGGGTCATTCGGATTCTCCTTGCAAATGCGTGAAGCTGCACTAGAGACGTAGCGCACAGAACTTAGTTTGCGCCGAGCGCCAAAAACCCATCTCTGCTCCCGTCGTGGCATCATAATCACCATGGAATACAGACAACTTGGCAGGTCGGGATTCAAAGTGCCGGAGCTCTGCTTCGGCTGCGGAACATTCGGCGGCAAGAACGAGTTCTTCGACGCCTGGGGTGCCACCGGCGACGTCGCCGAAGCACGCAAGATCGTCGACATCTGCATGGAAGCCGGCCTCAACTTCTTCGACACCGCCGACATCTACTCCGACGGCGGCAGCGAATCCGTCCTCGGCGACGCCATCAAGCACCTCAAGCGCGAAGACGTCCTCATCTCCACCAAGGCCACCTTCCGCCTCGGCAGCGGACCCAACGACGTAGGCTCGTCGCGCTACCACCTCATCCAGTCGCTCGAGAACTCTCTCAAGCGCCTCGGCACCGACTACATCGACGTCTTTCATCTCCATGAAGTCGACTCCCTCACCCCGCCCGAAGAGAGCCTCTCCACGCTCGACAAGTTTGTACGCGACGGCAAGGTCCGGTACATCGCCTGCTCCAACTTCTCCGGCTGGCACCTGATGAAGTCGCTCTCCATCAGCGAGCGCTATGGCTGGAGCCGCTACGTCGGCCACCAGGTTTACTACTCGCTCGTGGGCCGCGACTATGAGTGGGAGCTGATGCCGCTCGCGCTCGACCAGGGCATCGGCGCGCTGGTCTGGTCGCCGCTCGGATGGGGCCGCCTCACCGGAAAAATTCGCCGCGGCATCCCCATTCCGACAGCCAGCCGCCTGAACAGCAAGGTGGTGGTCGATAGCGGCCCGCAGGTCCCGGAGGAGCATCTCTACAAAGTGGTCGACGCCCTCGACGGGGTCGCCAAAGAGACCGGCAAGACCATCCCGCAGATCGCCTTGAACTGGGTGCTGCGCCGACCTACGATCTCAACGGCCATCATCGGCGCGCGCAACGAACAGCAGCTCCGCCAAAACCTCGAAGCCGTCGGCTGGAAGCTCACGCCCGAGCAGATTGCAAAGCTCGACGCCGCCAGCGACGTACCACTTGGCTATCCCTACTGGCATCAAAGACAGTTTGAGGAGCGCAATCCGAAGCTGGTGTAGCAGCGTTCCCAAATCGAATTTGGCCGATTACTAAAGTGTTTGCCCCCCGCGCCTGCGCTTCTGTACGATGACGGGAACCATTCTTTTGCAAGGCGCGGAACGGGGGAGTTTTCTCTGCCTATCCAATTAAGAAGACTGGCGCGACACGCAGAGCCGAGCGAAAGGGTCAGAAATCAGGATGAAGCAACATAAAGCAGGGCTGTCCCTTGCACTCTTGTATTCAGCGCTGCTGCTCGCGGCGCTGTCATGGCCATGCACCGCCCAGGCACAGAACCCCACAGCAATCCAGAGAATGCAGCTCTCCGCCTTTGGGGGCGTCTCCGGCGTCTTCACAGGCTTGAACGGTGGCAAGAACTTCAGCCTCACCACAGGCGTCGACCTGGCACTCCCGCCGCTTCGATTCGTGCGCCCTACGATAGAGATTCGCGGCACCTATCCCCTGGACCACGGCGTCATCGACTCGCAGAAGAGCATCCTGGGCGGCTTGCGGGCGGACTTCCTCTTGGGCCGCCGCATCCACCCCTATGCCGACTTTCTCTTCGGCCGCGGCGAAACCCACTATGGTACGGGATACCCCTTCAACAACTACGAGTACATCCTTACCACGAACTACGTATATTCCCCGGGCGTCGGCTTGGACTACGATCTTGGCAGCAACTTCGGCGTCAAGGTGGATGGCCAGTATCAAAGGTGGTCGTCCGCGCCGACAACGTCGGGCATCATCTACTCGAAGGTGGGGACGGTAGGCCTGGTCTATCGCTTCAACTTCAACCGTCACGGCATGCGCTGACCGGTTGCAAGTAGATGCACTGAGGGAATCCATCGTGTTCGAATGCGGGCCCACACGCGAACCCCACCGCGGAAAGAGCAGGCAGGAAGTGCGCGCAGGCATCCTGCCGGGATTCCTCACAGCCTTCCTCTCCATCGCAGCCCTCATCCTGTGTGCGGCAGCTCCCGCGATCGCCCTCGAACCCGATGCGGTTCCAACCTCCGCCACGACCCTGCTGGCTGACGCGTTGCCTGATGCGCCGGACGCGAATTCTGCCGCCCCCTATCCGCTCAGCATGGATCTCGTTACCAAGGACCTCGCCGCATCCTCCTCCGCGGTCGAAAGCGCCGCGCCCACACCAAAGCTCACCACCGCGGAGCGCGATGCAGGCTGCCAGTCCGGCACCCTCCGCGGAAAGCCCTGCCGCGTCAGTTGGCTTCCCATTCTCTGGCAGACATTCGAAGCCACGGCCATCGAGAACACCGGCAACATCGCCCTCGACGACGAGACGCGCAACGATCTCACCCACCATCCCTACTGGGCCACTTACATCAAGTGCGTCCACCAGTTTCGCTACCGTCAATGGCGCGACGACGACGACTTCATGGTGGACTACGTCGGCCACGGCATGCAGGGTGCAATCGTCGCCAGCGTCTTCGAGCAGAACGACCCCAAGGCCCGCAGCCTCGTCTACGTCAACAACGGCAACTACTGGCGCAGCCGCCTCAAGGCGATGGCCTGGATCACTGTCTTCGAAGTCCAGTGGAAGATCGGGCCTGCCGGCGAAGCCTCCATCGGCAACAGTGGCCTGAACACCTACTTCACCCCGCGCGTTCAAGGCCGCAGCACCAACGAGACTGGCTTCCAGGACTTCGTCGACACGCCCATCGTGGGCTTCGGCTGGAACGTCGCGGAAGACGCCATCGACCGCTTCGTGATGCCCCATATCTGGAAGCGCACCCACAACAAGCTCATCCTCAGCGTCCTCTTTCCCCTCACCCCCTGCAAGGCCGCTGCCAACATCCTCCGCTACAAGCCCTTCTACTACCGCGATTTTCCGTTGACGCCTCTGCGCTAGGTTCATCGCATACACCGTTCAGCCGCATACACTGCGCGTCATTGCCTGTTCTTGATCCGCGTTCCTCCGCGCAAATCCGCAGTCGGCATTTAGAGATTGAACAACTCGCGCAGCTTTTTCGTCTGCGCGCGGCTCACCGGGATCTCAGTCTTCTTCGGGTCGTCCATGCGCAGTTGATAGCTGGACTTGAACCATGGCACCACCTCGCGGATGTGCTGGATATTCACCACGAACGACCGGTGCGCGCGCCAGAACGCTTCCGGATCGAGCTGGTCCATCAACTCATCGAGCGTGCGGCAGTTGGACTGCCCCTCGATCGCGCCGGTGACCACGCTGATCGCCCCGCCTTCGATCGATGCATAGCAGATCTCCCGCTGGTCGACCAGCAACAGCCGCCCCAGCGCGCGCACAATCACCTTGCCGGAGTTGGCCTTGGCGGGTTGGGTCCGCGTCTCCACCAGCTTCAGCAGCGCATCGAGCCGGTCATCCGTGGTGGTCGCTTCGGCGGAAAGATCGCCGGGCACATCGGCGCGTTCCGCTAGCCTCGCCCGCACCTTGTCCAGCGTCTTCGCCACCCGTTTGCGGTCGAAGGGCTTCAACAGATAATCGACGGCATTCACCTCGAACGCCCGCACCGCATACTGGTCGAACGCTGTGGCAAAGACGATCTGCGGCAACTCCATCTTCTTATCGATCAGCTTCTTCAGGACGGCAAACCCATCCAGCCCTGGCATCTGCACATCCAGGAAGACGACATCCGGCTTGTGCGTACGAATCAGCTCAACGCCTTCGATGCCGTTCGAGCCCTGTGCCACAACCTCAATTCCCTCGGCGGACTGCAGCAGATACAGCAACTCCTGCCGTGCAAGCGGTTCGTCGTCGATGATGAGGGCAGTAAGCGGCAAGGGGGCTATCGGTTCTCAGTAGAAGTGTGACACTGACAACCGGCAACCTGCAACCTAGGAGTCGCTATACGCGCGCAGTCTCGCCGGCGCGTGGTCTTCGGCGACCTCGTGCCCGCACTGCGCGCAGTACACATCCGTAATCTGTACGCCGCGGAAGCACTGGCCGCACACCGGCGCCACCTGGAACTGGCACTGCGGGCAGAAGTGTACGCTCGCCGCAAGCTCCGTCGTACAGTGCGGACAGCGAGTCAGAATAGGCTGGCGCAGCAGGAAATAGACGACCGCACCGATGCCTCCAGGCATCACCACCACGATCAGCATCCACAAGGTTGCCGGCATATTGCGGCGCCGGACATCTCGGCTGACATACCCGACGAGCAGGACATAACTCGCCAGCGCGGTCCCCGTCGTATAGGAAAACATCAGGTGCGCAGCCACCGCGCCCGGCCGGCGATGAGGGGGTGGTGCGCTATTGAAGAAATACATCGATCCCACGAACACAAGAGTAGCCAGGATGATCGACCACAACGGAATCATCTTCAGGCCGTCGCCTTCGGCAAGATTCCGTTCGTCGGCAGAGTCAGATGTCCTCTGATTCCAGATCATTGCCATTAGCGTGCCTCGTCTTCGGAGTTATTACGAGAGCGGCGAACCCACACAGCAGCCATCAGTGCAATCGAGACAGGAACGAACCAGAGCAGCGCTACCAGAAAATGGTTGTTGACGTCGGCTGTGGCCACTGCGGCAACGTCCGCCTGAGCCGCCTCGACAGCCTGATACTGATAGAGTCCCGACCAGACTGCGAATGCGCTCAGGATCAACAGCACCGAGCAGATCACCAATGGCACCATCAGGCTGCGGTCGCGGCTGCGCTTCGCCTGCATCACCTTGGCCCGTTCGCGAACGACACGGTGGGTCCGGTTCACTACTCCGCCGCGAACTGTCACAGGAATGCTGCGCACTGCGCGCGCAAACTCGGCGGCCTCTTCCGACTGGAACTGGAGATCGGTGGCGGGATTCATCCGGATGCCTCCGCCGGATGGTGCGCGCCGCGCAGCCGTTCAATCTCCGGCTTCAGTGCTGCCAGCCCGCGATACAGCCGCGACTTCACCGTCGAAAGCGGAGCGCGCGTCACCTTGGCAATCTCTTCGAGCGAAAGCTCCTCGTGGAAACGGAGCACCAGCACCTCGCGATAGTTGGCCTCCAGCTTCATCAATACTTCGGAGACCTCCGCGCGATCCTCGCGAATCTTAAACTGGTCCAGAGGCGAAGGGCCATCCGTGGCGATCTCAAAGGGACGCCCATCGTCAGTCGGGTCGCTCATCTCGTCCAGCGACGCCATGGTGCGCTTGCGCGAGAGGTCGATCACAAGGTTGCGTGCGATCGTGAACAGCCAGGTATCGAACCGCGCCTTGCCGTTGTACTGCGCGCCGCGCAGCAGAACCCGCATCCAGGTCTCCTGGAAAAGATCCTCGGCGACCTCGCGCTTGCCCGTCAGAAACAGCAGGTAGCGCAACAGCCGGTGTTGATACACCTCAATGAGGTGATCGAGAAGCTCAGGATCCTGGCGCTTCAAGCCGCGGGCAATCGCCGCGTTCTCACGCTGGCCTTGCTCCGCTTGTTCGACCGAGATGGCCATCGCTGCGCTATGCATAGAGGTAGAGACGCGACCTTCAGGGGGAAAGTCTCGGTTGCGGTCGCGGAATTCGCGCAGAGACAGAAAACTCATTCAGAAGCCCCCTGCGGATGCTCAGGTAGAAAACGTCAGAAATGGCCTTCTGGCTCAATTGTAAGGCCGTCCTGGCCAATCCGCGAGGGGAATTTCGGAAGTAAACTGGGGGAATGGAAGTTCTTTATGGCCTGCACCCGGTCGAAGAAGCCGTCCGCTCCGGCGCTGGCCGCCTCGAGCAGGTCCTGCTCTCCCGCGAACGCAAAGATGCCCGACTGGAGCGCCTCGCCGAGCTGTGTCGGGTAGCCGGCATTCGCGTCGCCTTCGAATCCCGTGACCAACTCACCCGCATGGCCCACACCGACGCCCACCAGGGTGTCCTCGCCGTAGTCCGCGAGCGGGCATTCCTGGCCATCGAAGACCTCCTCCGCCCCAAACCGGGCCCCCCTGAACCCCACCCCCACCGCTTCTTCCTCGCCCTCGACGGCATCGAGGACCCCCACAACCTCGGCGCCCTCCTCCGCACCGCCGACGGAGCCGGAGTCGACGGCGTAGTCATCCCCGAACGCCGCTCCGCCCCCGTCTCCGCCACGGTCGCCAAAACCTCCGCCGGAGCCTCCGAGCACGTCCGCATCGCCCGCGTCCCCAACCTCGTCCGCGCCCTCGAGCAGATGAAGCAGGCCAACATCTGGGTCCTCGGGCTCGACGAGCGCGGCACCCCCGACTACACTGACTTCGACTTCCGCACCGACTGCGTCCTCGTCCTGGGCCGCGAAGGAGCCGGCCTCCACGACCTTGTCAAAAAAACCTGCGACCACCTCCTCCGCATCCCCATGGCCGGAAAGGTCTCCTCGCTGAATGTCTCGGTCGCCGGAGCAGTCGTTATGTACGAAGCGATGCGCCAGCGCGTCCAACCCAAAGCGCCCGCTCCGAAACCAGCAAAGCCGCGCAAAGGTCTGGGCTCTTGAACGTTTACCCGTTGTCTCGATCCGTAATCCTCGCAGCAGCCCTGGCAGCAGCGTGGCTCCAGCCCTCAATCCACGCGCAATCCCCAACCCAGCAACCACCCCAACCCGCATCTGCTCAATCAGTTACCCCGCAATCAAGCGCCGAACCAGCCATCCCCGGCGGAACGGTCATCTTCTCCCGGCAGGCCCCCGAAGACCCCGACTCTCCGGCCCCTCTCACTGAATCCCGACCTGCACCCAAACCCTCAGCCGTCACCGAGCTAAAACCAGACGACGACCCACTCAAAGTAACCGACGCCGAGCGCAACGCCCTCACCTTCACGACCTACGACCTCGACGTTCACCTCATCCCCGCCTCCGCCGGAATCTCCGTGCGCTCCGGCCTGACCCTCCGCAACGACAGCGCTACCCCGCTGACCCGCCTCGTCCTCCAGATCAGCTCCTCGCTCCATTGGGACGCATTCTCCAGCACCAGCCCGACAACCCATGCCATTCAGCCGCTAAAGTTCGATCTCCGCCGCGTCGCCACCGACGCCGACCACACCGGCTGGGTCCAGGAGGCGGTCGTCACCCTCCCGCAGCCGCTCGCCCCCGGCGCATCGCTCTCCCTCACCGCCCTCTACTCCGGCGCAATTGCGCGGTCGGCCGAGCGCCTCCAGCGCATCGGAGCCCCCGTTGACCAGGCCGTCGCAGCCGACTGGGATGCCATCGCCCCCAACACCACGGCCCTGCGCGGCTTCGGCAACGTGCTCTGGTATCCCGTCGCCGTTCCTCCAGTCTTCCTCGGCGACGGCGCCAAACTCTTCGACGCGGTAGGCCACGCCAGACTCCGCCAGCAGACGGCAAGTATCCGCCTTCGCCTCGCGATCGAATACGTCGGCGACCCACCGGACGCGGCCTTCTTCTGCGGTCGCCGCCAACCCCTCACCGCGCTCAGCGACAACCCCAACCTCCCGGTAGCCGAAGCCCCCGGCATCGCCACCGCCATCTTCGCCCCCCAACCCCTCGGCTTCCGCAGCCCCAGTCTCTTCATCACCGACCACGCACCCAGCCAGGTCAACTCCGCCGCCACCCAGACCGACGCCGGCCTCATCGCCGCGGTCACCAACCACTACGACGCGCTCCCTTCCTACTCCGCCGCCTCTGCACTGGTCGAGCCCCTGCTCACCGACTGGTTCGGCGCCCGCCCGCTCGCGCCTCTCAATCTCCTCGACCACCCCGGCCAGCCCTTCGAGGACGACACGCTCCTCGTCCGGCCAGTGCAGGTAGAAGACGCCGACACACTGGCTCCCTCGCTCGTTCACTCGCTCACCCACGCCTGGATCCGCTCCAGCCACCCGTGGATCGATGAAGGACTCCCTCAATTCATCGGACTGCTCTGGACCGAGCGCCGCCTCGGCCGCTCTGCCTCGGTCGATGCCTTGCAGGAGGCAGCCCGCACCCTAGCCCTCGCCGAGCCCGCACCGGATTCATCCACTAGCACGGCAAATCCCCCCACGCCCCCCACCACCTTCAGTTCATCGAACCCAACCCCGGCCTCCAACTCACCCGCCGCAGGCCAGAGCCTCATCGATGCCACCAGCGACATCTACTACCGCAACAAGGCTGCCGCCGTCTGGTGGATGTTGCGCGATCTCACCGGAGACGACGCGCTCAAGCAGGCCCTCCAGGCCTATCGCCTCGACCCAAAACTCGATCGCGATCCCACGGGCTTCGAACTCACCCTCGAAAAGTTCTCCCACAAAGACCTTCGCTGGTTCTTCAACGACTGGGTCTACCATGACCCCGGCCTGCCCGACCTCACCATCGTCAACGTCACCCCACGCCAGCTCGAAGCGCGCAACGGCGAGCCTGCCGGATGGTACGTCTCGATCGAGGTGCGCAACGACGGAGACGCTACGGCCGACGTCCCATGGACCGTGCGTTCAGGCGCAAGACAGGGCATCGCAGCCGCAACCGAGACGCAGAGAATGCGCATCCACGGCCACTCCACCATGTCGCAACGCATGGTCTTCGCCGGTACGCCCGAAGAGGTTCAGCTCAACGATGGCAGCGTTCCCGAGACGCGCAGCAGCATCCACACGCGCCAACTGGTTCTTCCCGGAAAGTAAATTCGGAAAAACAAACTCTCAAGATGCGCGCGAGCATCGGTAATGCCCGGAAAGTAACTCATCTTCCGCGCCACTACCGCCAACGTGGGATGTACGGTTAGCAACCCGCCTGCCGATAATAGTGAAAGTAACAAAGCGTCACCCTCTCCAGGTCTGGTCAGTGGGGCGTTCGTTCTGCAAGCCATGTGTCGAAGGGCTGCGGCGGGAGACAAGAAACCTCGCCGCAGCCCCGGCAACTGGCAGGGGCCCCTGATTTCTTATGTCCACACTCTGTTACCCCGAAATCGAGCAATGGCAGGGAGTGTCCTCTGACATGGAAACAAGGCCCGTTCTTCTACTGATGGCCTACGAGTGCATGCCGGACGCGGAATCCGACGCCTACGCCGGATGGGAACGCGTCGTTCAGGCTGCCCGCGAGTTCGACGTCCACGTCATCGTCGGCTCTGAGTCCTACGCCGCCATCGAGCAACATGGCTACCTCAACACCATTCCCGGTGTCCGCTTCCACACCCCGAAGCACGACGCCCTCTATCGCCTTCTGCAGCGCGCCCCAAATCTATTCGCGCATAACAACATCGCCTACTACTACTGGCAGCATCTCGCCTATAGGCTGGCGCGCGCATTGCATCGCGAGCACTGCTTCTCGCTGGTCCATCAGATCAACGCCTGCACCTTCCGCGAGCCCGGATACACCTGGCGTCTCGGAATCCCCTACGTATGGGGGCCGATCGGCGGGACACAGAGCTTCCCCACGCCATTTCTCGCCGGGATGCCTCTGGCGGAACAGCTCGCCGAGCGAGCCCACAATCTGAGCAACACGATCTCCCTGCGCCGCAGCCGGGTGAAGGTCGCCGCCAAACATGCCTCGGTGCTCCTCGCCTCCAACAGCGTCAGCAAGAGCAACTTCGAGCGCGCTTTCCGCCGCCGCGTCGAACTCCTTCCCGGCGCCGCCATCGACACCGTGCGCCGTCCCGAGACCGCAAGGTTCCGAGCCCCCGGCCCGCTCAACATTCTCTGGAGCGGCGAGCCCGCGGCACGCAAGGGGCTCCCTCTGCTGCTCGAAGCCCTCGCCAACCTCGGCCACGACGTCGAATACCAGCTCCACGTCCTCGGCGATGGCCCGCTCGACATGGGTCGCGAGGCCTTCGCCGCCCAGCTCGGCGTCGTCCGCCGCTGCACCTTCCTCGGCGACCGCACCATGGACGACGTCCTCAAGCAGCTCGATTGGGCCCACCTCTTCGTCTCCACCAGCCTGCGCGACACCTCCGAAAAAATGGTCCTCGAAGCCCTCGGCCACGGCGTCCCCGTCATGTGCTTCGCCCATCACGGCGCGAACGGCATCGTCACGCCGTCCTGTGGCATCCGCATTCCCGTCACCCACCCCGGCCACGCCATCGCCGCGATGGCCAGCTCCATCCGCTCGCTCGCCAAGGATCGCAACCGCCTGCTGCAGCTCTCCGCCGGCGCATGCGATCGCGCGCGCAACTATCTCTGGTCCGAGAACGCAGCCCGCATCACATCGATCTACCGCGACCTCGTACTCGCCGGCGCATCCAACAGCGCAGGCCTGTAGAGGGTGCTGAAAAAGACAATGCTTTTGTCTTTCGGATTAGCGTGGGGCTTCAGCCCCACGAATAAAGCCAATAAATTCGGTGGGCTTTAGCCCTGGGTCTTCTCTTCGTGGCGACGATTAGGCCTTTTTCAGCACCCTCTGTGGCCCCAATTCAAAACCACCAAATCTGCTGACGATATTGCTTCGTCTTACTGAAGCTCGGCTTTTTTTTGCTGAGACAAGTGCTGTGCCGAATTTACAGTGACGAGATACAGACACGGTTCCACAGCTCAATTGCGCATCCTATGATGAGAAGCAGAGAGGGCCGCATCCGAAAATGATCAACCGCGCCTCAGCGCATACGAAAATCATCCGCGCAAAATGGCGCGCGCGCCTTCTCCTGACAGCCATCCTTCTGCTGATCCCGCTCGCTGTCCACGCAGCGCCCGAGACCGGCCTCGACCTCGGCTATCGCGACATGTACAACCTCGACTTCCCCGCAGCCCACAAACAGTTTTCCGCATGGCTGCAGGAGCACCCCGCCGATCCGCTCGGCGCAGCCTCCGACGCGGCCGCCTACCTCTTCAGCGAGTTCGACCGCCTCAGCATCATCGACGTCCAGCTCTTCGCCGACCAGAGCCGCTTCAACAGCCGCGGCAAGCTCACGCCCGACCCCGCCGTCCGCAAGGCCTTCGACGATCGCGCCGACCAGGCCAACCGCCTCGCCGACGCGGCGCTCGCCAAAAATCCCAGCGATACCAACGCCCTCTACGCGAAGACGATGATCTGCGGCATGCGCTCCGACTACGCCCTCATGATCGAAAAACGCGACGTCGCCGCGCTCTCCTACTCCAAGCAGGCCAGCGCGCTCTCCAGGCGAGTCCTCGCCATCGACCCGAAGATGTACGACGCGTACCTCGCCTCGGGCGTGGAGAACTACATGCTCTCGCTCAAATGGGCGCCGTTGCGCTGGATGCTCAGTTGGACGGGCGCAGGCACCAACCGCGCCGAAGGCATTCGCCTGCTCAAGCTCACCGCCACCCAGGGCCACTATCTCGCCCCCTTCGCGCGCATGATGCTGGCCGTCGCGGCCATCCGAGACAATCATCCGCAGGAGGCCCGCGATATCCTCACCGCGCTCTCGAAGGAATACCCGCACAACACCCTTTACATCCGCGAACGCGATCGCATCCATTAGACTCGGAGCAACCTCAACGAACGACAATCGCCTCACAACGTTCGCGCTCACGACGGCGTGGAATGAATATGATAGCGAGAGCGCCGACATCTGGCTCGACGCACAGCACCGAACGCACCACTGCCAACTCGTTCCTTAAGGTCTCTCACTTCATGCGCATCTCGTCCGTCGGCACCGCCTTCCCCTCTCATCGCTACTCCCAGTCCGAAATCACCGAGGCCTTGCGTGAACGCTGGCAAGGTAAGCTCGCCGAGCCACGCCTGCTCGGCCGTCTCCACGCCAACTGCGGCGTCGAGTTCCGCCACTTCGTCCTGCCGCTCCAGGAGTACCCCGCGCTCATCGGCTTCAAAGCCACCAACGACGTCTGGATCAAAGCCGCTGTCGAACTCGCCCAGACCTGCATCGCCGCCGCGCTGACGCCCCTCGGCCTCACCGCAGCCGACATCTCCGCCATCTTCTTCGCCTCCGTCACCGGAGTCGCCAGCCCCACCATCGACGCGCGCCTCATCAACCTCATGCCGTTCCCCACCAGCGTCAAGCGCACCCCCATCTTCGGCCTCGGATGCGTCGCCGGAGCCGCCGGCATTTCAAGAGCCTCAGATTATGTGCGCGCATTTCCAGCCCAGATCGCCCTGCTCCTCTCCGTCGAACTCTGCTCCCTCACCTGGCAGGACAACGATCAATCCATCGCCAACCTCATCTCCTGCGGCCTCTTCGGCGATGGAGCCGCCGCGGTCGTGGTCACCGGCGACCAGGTCACCCTCCCCAATACAAAACTCCCACCCGGCCCAACCATCCTCGCGACGCGCTCCACCTTCTATCGCAACTCCGAACACATCATGGGCTGGGACATCGGCGACACCGGCTTCACCATCGTCCTCTCCCCCGACGTCCCCAAGGTCGTGATCGAAAACCTGCGCGGCGACGTCGACAGCTTCCTCGCAGAAAACTCGCTCACCCTCGCCGACATCGCCAGTTGGATCTTCCACTCCGGAGGCCCCAAGGTCCTCGAAGCCGTCGAAGCCTCGCTCAACCTGCCAAAGGACGCCCTCGCCGGGTCCTGGAAGAGCCTCCGCGAAGTCGGCAATCTCTCCGCCGCCTCCGTGCTGATGGTGCTGGCCGACACGCTCGAAAACCATCGCGGCACCCCCGGCAGTTACAGTATCCTTGCGGCCATGGGTCCCGGCTTCTGCCTCGAACTCGTCCTTTTGCAATGGTAGATACACGCTTCCCCGTTCTTCTTGTCGCTCTAGCTTCTGTTCTTGTCTCTGACCTTGACTCTTGTCTCTGAGATAGGTCCGGGCTTCAGCCCGGACATCAAAGCCACCCCACAAAGGTGGGGCTTTAGCCCCCGGGACACGCCGTAAACGCCCGCAGATGATAAAACTGACAGACAGTCACGGGCCGATATAGGGAGTAGAGGAACCATGGACGACGTAGAATCCCGTTGCATCGAACTCATCGCGAAGTCGAAGAACCTGCCCACATCGAGCGTCACCATGAACAGCACCTTCGACGAGCTGCAGATCGATTCGCTCGACAAGATCAACCTCAGCTTCGCGGTCGAAGAGATGTTCGCGATCGAGATTCCCGATGAGAACCTGAATTCGCTGAAGACGGTCGGCGATGTCGTCCGCGGCGTGGAACGCCTTCGCGCCGCAACCCCGCCGGAGATCGCGGCATCGTAAGCGAAGTCGTCCGCGGACCCGCAGGAGCGTGAAGATTTGAAGCGCGTCGTCGTCACCGGGCTCGGCTGCATCACTCCAATCGGCAACACGGTTGAGGAATTTCGCGAGTCGATCTACGCAGGCCGCACCGGCATCGCGCCCTTCGACACCAGCTTCCTCGGCGCTCTCTCGCCCGATCCAGGCATGCGCTTCCACACCACCGCGCGTGTAAAAGACTTCGACCCCTCCCGGCATTTCACCTCCGGCGTAGCCGCCTTCACCGACTCCAGCGCGCAGTTCGGCATCGTCTCCGCGCGCCAGGCCGCGCAGCAGAGCGGCATCGTCCAGCACCATGACCCCAGCCAGATTGCCATCATCACCGGCTGCTCCTGCGGCGGGCGCGCCGCCGACGAAGACGCCGGCCGCCTTCTCTACACGCGCAACGCCCGCGTCTCTCCCATGGCAATCCTTCGCTCGATGCCCAGCACCGGCGCAAGCAGCATTGCCATCGACCTCGGCATCCGCGGCTCCGTCCTGAATATCGCCACTGCATGCGCCGCGGGCGCGCACGCCATCGGCCTCGCCTTCCAGATGGTGCGCTCCGGCATGGCCCCCGCCGCCCTCGCCGGAGCGTACGAAGCCCCACTCACCTTCGGCTTCCTCCGCGCGTGGGACTCGATGCGCGTCGTATCGCCCACCGCCTGCCGCCCGTTTGCGGCGGACCGCGACGGCATGACCCTCGGCGAAGGCGCAGCCATGCTCGCAATCGAGCCGCTCGAAGACGCCCTCGCCCGCAACGCCCAAATCTTCGCCGAGATCGTAGGCTTCGGCATGTCCGCCGACGCCCACCACATCACCCAACCGCAAGCCGAAGGCGCCGCCGAAGCCATCCGCCGCGCCCTCAAAGACACCGCCACCACATTGGGTGCCCCACATCTCGATTTTGAGATGTGGGTTCAACGCATCGGCTACATCAACGCCCACGGCACCGGCACCCTCACCAACGACGCGGTCGAAGCAGCCGCCATCCACCAGGCCTTCGGCTCGCTCGCCGCATCCATCCCCGTCAGCGCAACAAAATCCCTTACCGGCCACTCCATCGGCGCAACCGGCGCAATCGAAGCCATGGCAACAGTCCTCGCACTCCACTCCGCCACCCTCCCGCACACCGCCTGCATCACCGCGGTCGACCCCACGCTCCACCTCGACATCATCACCGGCGAACCCCGCCCTCTCACGCCCGGCAAAGACCTCGCCCTCTCCAACTCGCTCGCCTTCGGCGGCCTCAACGCCATCCTCGCATTCCGCCGATACGCCGAATAAAGACTCGATCAGCCCCCAAAGCCCGGGTGGGATGGAAACAGCTCCCCCGTCCTCAGCCATATCGCCCTGTGTAACCCCGCGATACCATAGCCCAGTGACCGTCCCGGCAATCTCCGTCCTCATCCTAACGAAGAACGAGCAGCTCGATCTCCCCGCCGCGCTCGCCTCGGTCGCGTGGTCGGACGACATCCACGTCTTCGACTCGCACTCGACCGACGCCACCGTCGAAATCGCCCGCGCAGCCGGCGCGCACGTCACGCAGCGCCCCTTCGACGACTATGCCACCCACCGCAACGCCGCCTTCGCCCTCCCGTTCAAGCACCCATGGCTCTTCCTGCTCGACGCCGACGAGCGCCCCACCCCGGAGCTCTCCGCCGAGATGCAGCGCGTCGTCCTCGAAGCCCCCGCCAACACCGCGGGCTTCCGCCTGCGCCGCCGCGACTTCCTCTTCGGCGCCTGGCTGAAGCGCGCGCAGATCTCGCCGTACTACATTCGCCTCGTCCGTCCCGAACGCGCAAAGTACGCTCGCGCCATCAACGAAGTCCTCGAAGTTGACGGGCCCGTCGCCGAGCTGCACCACCCGCTCGACCACTATCCATTCTCCAAGGGCATCGCTCACTGGATCGCAAAGCACAACGTCTACTCGACGATGGAAGCCGAACTGATCGTCCGCCAGCAAGGCCTGCAAGATCCAAAACTCGCCGCCGCCCTCCGCGACCCCGACTTCCACACCCGCCGCCTGCACCAGAAGGCGCTCTTCTACCGCATGCCGGCCCGCCCGCTGATCAAGTGGGGCTACATGATGTTCATCCGCGGCGCGATACTCGATGGCGCTGCCGGCATCGCGTACGCCACGCTGCAATCCATCTACGAGTACATGATTGTGCTCAAGACCAAAGAGCTGCGACGAGGCGGAGCGTAGAAACTTCGCGCAGGCCTTCTGCACTCGGTCTTATTCCCGTCGCGCATGCGCCATCTCAGCCAGGCGCGAACACATCTCTTCCACTTCGACCATCTTCCGTATAGCTCCCTCCAGCTTCGCGGCGCCGATCCCTTCCTCAAACTGCCTCTGCATTCGGTCCAGAATCCCCGCCACTCGCGCTGCCTGTCGCCTGCCTCGCGGGCGCAGCGTTAGTTGCACGGCTCGCGCATCGTCCGGATCGATCTTCCGCTGCACCAGCCCTCTGGCCTCCAGAGACGAAATGCAATGGCTCACATTGCTGCGCGTCGTCTCGAATGCCTCTGCCAGCGCGGACGGCTTGACCTCTCCCCGTCTCTCGAAGAAGATCGCCGCCAGCACCAGGGCTTCGAACGCGGTCATCCCTTCGTCCTTCAGCACCACATTCAACGATGCCTCCATCCGCCGCGCTATCCTGCTGGCCTGAACGATGGGGCTCTGCCGCAAGAACGCCTCAATCCGCATTCGCACCCTGCCTTTTGATAGTTTATTAAGTCAACTATTTATAACAGAATGAAATTAGTCTTCAAGAAGACATGCAAAAGTAGATGATTGGTTCAGCCCGGCAATAAACCTTATGAAGAATCCACTCCTCAGTCTCGCTCTGTTATTGCTGTACTCCAGCACTCTCCACTCCCAGCAAGCTCCGCCCGCCGATGCGCCAGCACAGCCTGGCAGCGCAGCCGTCAAACCCACCGTTGCGCAAAGCATCTCCGTCACCACCACCGCCGAGCCCCTTCCCCTCGCCGAAAGCAACCGCTCCGTAGAAGTTCTCACGCCGCGCGATCTACCCCTCGGCACCAACAGCGTAGTCGACATCCTCCGCGCCGACCCATCGCTGAACCTCCAGGCCCGCGCCGCCGAAGGCGTCCAGGCCGATCTCTCCCTCCGCGGCACCACGTTCGAGCAGTCCCTCATTCTCGTCAACGGCATGCGGGTCAACGATCCTGAGACCGGCCATCTCAACCTCGACATCTCTGTCCCGCTCGACGCCTTCACCCGCATCGACATCCTCCACGGCTCCGGCTCAACCTTCTACGGCTCCGACGCCATCGGCGGCGCCGTCAATCTCCTCACCGGCCCACCCGCCCCCGGCCTCACCGTCGTCGCGCGCTCCGGGGCAGGGAACTACGGCTCGCTCGAACAACATCTCCGCGCCGCGTACTCCTCCGACCCATTCTCCGAGCAACTCACCGGCAGCCGCGACACCTCCGACGGCTTCATCCCCGACCGCAACTACTCAAGCAACGCCTTGGCCAGCGAAACCTGGCTCAAATCAAAACCCGGCATCACCGACATCCTCCTCGGTGCCAGCGACCGCCCCTACGGCGCAAACCAGTTCTACGGAAACTACCCTTCATGGGAGCGCACCAAAGGATGGCTCGCCAGCATCCAGCAGCAGTTCGGCAAAAAAACCGCCGCCAGCTTCGGCTATCGCCGCCACAGCGATCTCTTCGTCCTCTTCGTCGACCAGCCCGCCATCTACGAGAACAACCACATCACCACCAGCTATGAGGGAGCGCTCCGCCGCGCCGACGATCTAGGCCGCAATACCACCCTCTCCTACGGCCTCGAAACCGACGGCGACACCATCCACAGCAATTCGCTCGGCCGCCACGCGCGCAACCAGGGTGCGGGCTACGCCAATCTCAGCCTGCGCGCGCTCCGTCGCCTCTCGCTCTCCATCGGCGCACGCGAAGAAGTTCTCTCCAGCAAAGGCTCTGTCTTCTCGCCCAGCGTAGCGGCGGCCTTCACCCTCACCAAAACCCTCCGCCTGCGCGCCTCCGCGGGCCACGGCTTCCGCCAGCCCACCTATGTCGACCTCTACTACTCCGACCCCGGCACCATCGGCAATCCAACCCTCAAGCCCGAGTCCAGTTGGAGCTACGAAGGCGGCATCGACTGGAAGCCCGCCAACGGCCGCCTCACCCTCACCGCCGCAGGCTTCCGCCTCCAGCAAAAGAACGTGATCGACTACATCAAACTCTTACCGATTACCCCCACTGAAAAGTGGCAGGCCATCAACGTCGCAAACCTCAACATCACCGGCGCAGAAGCCAGCGCGCACATCCGCCTCACCTCAACCCAGCAACTCCAGCTCAGCTACACCGCGGCACACTCCGGAAACCTCCCTTCCAACTATCTCTCCGAGTATGCCTTCAACTACGCCGCGCAAAACGCAATCTTCGGTTGGAAAGGCCAGCTTCCTGGCGCATGGGGCAACCAGATCACCGCGAACACCCAGGTGAACATCGTGCAGAAGACAGGCCAGACCGCCTATCCACTCTGGGACGCAAGCCTCGCCCGCAACACCGGCAACATCCGCCCCTACCTGCGCCTCCTGAACCTCAGCAACACCGCCTACCAGGAGATTCCATTTGTCCCGATGCAGGGCCGCACCATCATGGGCGGCATGGAACTCAACTGGACCCGTCACTAAGCCTTCGGACTCTCCAGCTTCGGCATATCCGAATCATGCAGCAGCGTCAGGATCATCTGATACAGCCGGTTCCGCAACTCGAACCGATCGGCAGCCCGCGTCACATACCGAACCACAATATCGATCCCCGCCGCCGCCGGCCGCATATCCACGGAGGGCGTCGCCGAAAACTGTCCCACCGCCTGCTGCGTCGCCGCGCCCTTCCACTCCGCCTCCGCCAGCTTCGCATCCGCCTCCGTCTGCTCCACCACCGCCTTGTGGATCGCCTCGATCGTCTTGTACGTCCCCTCGCCCGCCGGCACATTCAATCGGATCTCGTCCCACATCCACTGTCCCGCGGTCGAGAAATTGAAGAACTGCCCAGTCACCGCAAAATTATTGATGAACGTGACGCGCCGTCCCGTCGGATGCCCCTTATCGGTCCAGTTCCCCGTCTCCAGCAGCGCCGTGCGAAACAGCCCAATCTCCACCACCTCGCCGCCAACGCCGTTGATCTCCACCCAGTCGCCAACGCGAATCCCGTTTCGCCCCATCAGCACAAACCATCCAAAGAACGCCAGGATGAAGTCCTGAAACACCACCGTCAGCCCCGCCGCGCCCAGTCCCAGAATCGTCGGCACCTGGCTCGGCGCGCCGAAGATCACCAGCAGGATCAGCAGCAGTACCATCAGCTGAATCCCCATATTCGTAATCGTCCGCAGCGTATGCAGGCTCCGCAGGTCCATCCTCGACCGCCCAGCCGCCGCGCGGTCCAGCAGAGCCATCGCCACCCACCACACCAGCACGCCCGCCAGCACCAGCGCCGCAATCCCCGACACCGACTGCAAAATCAGGTGCATCACAATCCGGTGCTGCAAGCTCACCTGCGCGCTCCACTTCGCATACACCGCCGAAAGCTGCTGCTCCGTCGCAATCCGGTCGTCCAGGATCGAGTGAACCTGCGCCAGCCCATGCATCTGCGCCATCTCCGCCATCTTGCCCTTCACAGAAGAGTCCGCTGAAGCAGCATCCGCCCCCTGCATCTTCGCCGCGGTCGCGCTCGACTTCGTCTCCACATCCGCATGCTGCGCCATCAGGGTCGCAACATCCGCGTCTACCTCGGCCTTCGCCTGCTCCACCAGGTCCTTACGGCTGCGCTGATCGAACCACGCCCCAATCCGGCCCGCCAGCGTCCCGTGCCGCTTCACCGCGATCACCGCAACCTCGCCGCCGTTCGCCTGCGAGTCGTACTTCTTCATCGTCGCCTCTCGCGACGTCAGCTCCTGCTGAATCTGGCTCCGCTTGTCCCCGCTCTCCCGCGCGAGAGCGTCGCCCACATCGTCCCGCTCATCCGAATCCAGTTGCAACTGCGCCTTCGCCAGGTCAAGATCGTCCCCCAGCGAGTCTGCCGCCGCCCCTCCCCGCTTCGTCGCCTCGGCCACCTTGGCGGTCAGGTCGTCTACCCGCGCCTGGTCCTCTTTCACCAGCTCGGCCAGCCCCTGCATCTTCTGCTGCAGCTCAAGCGACTTGCCCGTCAGCACCCGCGACTCCATCGTCGCCTGCCGCAGCGCCATGGCAAATGCCTGGTCTACCTCGTGATCCGCCAGCCGCTCCGCCTCGCGCGCCAGCTCCCGCTCCTCCGCCGAAGTCGCCAGCGGAGCCAGCGCCGCCACGGTTTGCCACGGCCTCTGATCCACCAGGCCGGTGCTCTCCCCCGCCGCGCCTCCCTGCCGATGCAGAAACGGAAGACTCTCCATCGCTCCCCGCGTCAGGAAGCTCGCCACCACACACACCACCAGCACTGCCGCCGGAACCCCAATCACTACCGCACGCCGCTTCGTCATCCTATTAACCCTACCTCTTTCGGGCGTCTCCCCCAAAAGTCCCATCCTCGCCAACTCACAAAATCCCACCCCTGCCGCTACACTGGCTCTATGTGCGGAATCGTCGGTTACATTGGCCCCCAGTCCCCAGTCCCCATCATCATTGAAGGCCTGCGCCGCCTCGAGTATCGCGGCTACGACTCAGCCGGCATCGCAGTCGCCGGTGGCCCCAGCGGCCCCAACGGCGGCCTGCAACTCCGCCGCGCCCCCGGCAAGCTCCGCAACCTCGAAGCCGTCATCGCCGCCAGCCCCATCACCGGCAGCTTCGGAATCGGCCACACCCGTTGGGCCACCCACGGCCGCCCCACCGAAGAGAACGCCCACCCCCACCGCGACGGTTCCGGCACCCTCGTCGTCGTGCACAACGGCATCGTCGAAAACTACCTCGCCCTCAAGTCCGCCCTCATCGCCAAGGGCCACAAGTTCGCCTCCGAAACCGACACCGAGATCATCGCCCACGTCATCGAAGACGAGCTCAACCTCGCCGCTGCCACAAAAGCGGGTGCCCCAGGTCTCGCTTCTGAGACCTGGGATTCGCGCCACGGAACGCAATCCGAAGCCACCGAATCCGAAGCCGTCCTGACCCTCCCAACAAAATCCGCCATCCCCCTCGAAGAAGCCGTCCGCCGCGCCGTCAAGCGCCTCACCGGAGCCTTCGCCATCGGCGTCCTCTCCGCCAACGAGCCCAACAAGCTCGTCGCCGCCCGCTTCGGCCCTCCCGCCGTCCTCGGCATCGGCGACGGCGAATACTTCCTCGCCTCCGACGTCCCCGGCATCCTCCACCACACCCGCAACATCCACTTCCTCGCCGACGGCGAGCTCGCCATCCTCACCCCCACCGGCATCGAACTCACCGACTTCGAAGGCGCACCGCTCCCTCTCAAGCCCATCCGCATCGCCTGGGACCCCATCCAGGCCGAAAAGGCCGGCTACAAGCACTTCATGCTCAAGGAAATCAACGAGCAGCCCCGCGCCATCCGCGACACCATCCTCGGACGCGTCTCCCCCGACACCGGCCAGGTCTTCCTCCCCGACATGGACATCTCCGAGGCCGACCTCCGCGCCGCCACGCAGATCACTATCGCCGCCTGCGGAACCTCCTGGCACGCCGGCCTCGCCGGCAAGTTCATGATCGAGCGCCTCGCCCGCCTCCGCTGCGACGTCGACTACGCCTCCGAGTTCCGCTACCGCAACCCCATCGCCGACGCAAAATCCATCGGCCTCCTCATCACCCAGTCCGGCGAGACCGCCGACACCCTCGCCGCCCAGCGCGAGCTCATCGCCCTCGGCTCCAAAACCCTCGCCATCTGCAACGTAGTCGGCGCCGCCGTCTCCCGCGAGGCCCAGGGCACCATCACCACCAACGCCGGCCCAGAGATCGGCGTCGCCTCCACCAAGGCCTTCACCGCCCAGCTCACCGCGCTCTTCATCCTCGCGCTCCGCTTAGGCCAGGTCCGCGGCACCGTCTCCGACGCAGAATCCCTCCACCTCGTCACCGAGCTCAGCAAAATCCCGCAAAAGCTCGAAACCATGCTCAACCTCAACGCCCCCGCCTCCGGCACCTCCGAAGGCGTAGCCGCCCCGACCGCCACAAATCCGGGTGCCCCACGTCTCGATTCTGAGACGTGGGTTGGCTCAGACCGCCGCAAAAACGAGCGCCTCTCCCTCGACCAGCACTGCCAGGAGCTAGCCAAGCTCTTCTCCACCTCCCGCGACTTCCTCTTCCTCGGCCGCGGCATCCACTACCCCATCGCCCTCGAAGGCGCACTCAAGCTCAAGGAGATCTCCTACATCCACGCCGAGGGCTACCCCGCCGGCGAGATGAAGCACGGCCCCAACGCCCTCATCGACGAGACCCTCCCCGTAGTCTGCATCGCCACCAAGGACCCCTCCGATCCCACCAGCGTCCTCAAGTACGAGAAGACCCTCTCCAACATCCAGGAGGTCACCGCCCGCTCCGGCCGCGTCATCGCCATCGCCATCGAAGGCGACACCGAGATCCAGCAGCTCGTCGAACAGGTCATCTACATCCCCGCCGCCCCCGAGCTCCTCCTCCCCCTGCTAGAGGTCGTTCCCCTCCAACTCCTCGCCTACCACATAGCCGTCCGCCGCGGCTGCGACGTAGACCAGCCAAGGAATCTGGCCAAATCCGTCACTGTTGAGTAGGCGCAGCGCTGGGTTTTGGGGCAGGCGCTGCTGGCATTGCTTCGAACACTTTTTGCCGGTTAGCCCGTAGTACCTCTACATTGAATAGATCGAGAATTTGTTGTGCAGGCACCACCGTAGCTACACCACTGTTGGCGACAACCGTACCTGCATAGGAAGCCACAGGTTGGAGTTTAAAATCCGATGTCTCCTGGACATAACCGCTTATAAGTCCAAGCAAATGGTAGTTATAGCCTGCCATCAGGCCATTGTCCCGCTGTCCACTCAAGTTGACAAGCATCGGTGAGCCGCTGTTTCCACCAAATACATGTGCATCAACTAAATAAACATTCCCGAGTACGTGAAGGGTCGTAGGCATCTTTTCGTCCGGGATCATTGCAATTTTGCCTTCACGCACGATTGGTTCAGATTTTACCTGTCCAATGAATTGGACAAAAAGTCCGGTGAAAAGAACGGAATCCCCTTCGACTACACGATTCTGCTTTGCTTCCTCCGACGTAAGGAAAAGTGAAGAAGGAAATGCTAGCAATGAATATTTCGACATATCTAAAGCTATGGGCACCATAGCCAAATCGACAGCCGGGTCGGTTGGGTAAACCCAAGGTACATTCGCTCCGGCAGATATTACCTCTGAATAAGATCCATCTGCTGCAGCATTTTTCAAATTGAGTCGGATCTTATAATCCTGCACCTGACAAGGGGTACCATCCTCGATCCCAGGGCTGGCGACATGATGGTTTGTGACTAGGTAGTTAAATCCTTGTACTGCGGGAAATCTGTCATCGTGGTACATCACTAGGAAACCAGTTCCGAGGTAAGGGACTATCTTTCTCGCTCCGGTATCGTCAGCGACGATGCAGTCAGCTTCCACAAAAACCACAGTCTTCTTGAACTGCGTGACGATTGGTTCGGGATTGGCCGCAGGGACGGTTGCAACACTGGCCGCAGTTGTGGGAAGCGCGCCGGAATTTCCCACCGGCGATTGAGCAGATGCCGCTATAGCGATGCATAATAACGGCAACAGACAGATCATTTTCAGTTTCTTCATAAAACTCAACCTCCAAAACGGGCACACTGCGCATGCATCTATAGAACGGACCACCAACCCGTCCTTGCAATAAATTTTGGCTGGTAGTGTGGTCCAGACGGGGTGGCCACTCATTTTACCGACTGTGCCCCATTCATCGCAGCCTCATCGCGATGAGTGGGTCTCCAGCCTCAGAATCATCCACGGTACGATACCCTCATGCCCTACGGTTTGAAGCGATACCAACAAGCCGAGTCACTCCACTTCATCACCTTCAGCTGCTTCCACCGTCTCCCGTACCTCTCCGACCCTGAACCCAAACAAGTCGTCGAGACCATCCTCGAACAAACCCGTCTCCGCCACGAAGCCCGTGTCTATGCCTACGTCCTCATGCCGGAGCACGTACATCTACTCATCAACGAGCCCCCGAACATTCTCCTGGCTCAATTCCTAAAATCCTTCAAACAGACGACATCCCGAAAGCTCAAAGGTTCCCGCGAGCAGTTCTGGCAAGACCGTTACTTCGACAAAAACATCAGTGGTGAAGAAGCTCGTTCCGAAGTGCTCCACTACATCCACCGCAACCCGGTCAAACGAGGTCTCGTAGCCAGCCCGGGGCAGTACGAATGGAGCAGCTACAACCACTACGCAACCGGAGTTCGGGGCACCGTCGAGATTGAATCAGAGTGGACCGCAAGGCATCGGCGAACCCACTCATCGCAATGAGACCGCGATGAATGGGGCACACGGGCGATACAAAAGAACGCCTCTCATCTTTATCGGCGGCGTAAGATCACATTTAGGAGTTATCTCTCCGAGTGGTTCTTAACTGAACGGACGGTAAACCTCGGCCTCCTTGCCTCGCTGTCTCATGGAACCATCCACCTCCTCTTCATCGCGTTACTCGAAGCGGCAAAGTGTTTGCTCCACAACAGAAAGGTATTGGTGAGCTATATGACCCATCTGCTAAGCGCAACATCCGTGTCACTCAAGAAAGTTTGCAAGTTCGTCTGCGACGTCCTACGTGAGACAGTTTGGGCAGTGGGGGTCGAGGTCGCTGCTCCATACTGAAGACCACCAGTTGCCAGGGTAGGTGGCCCACATCTGACACCCCGAAATCGGGTGCCCCATATCTCGATTCTGAGATGTGGGCATCGCGCCACGCGCGACCGCTATCGCCCGACTCCACAAAGATATCCGCTGGTTGCCCGACCCTAGATTGACCCAACGCAAATGTTCGGGATGTAGACTGCTCACATTGCCACGCCGAGATACAAAGGAGAAACCATCATGAGTTCTTGTGCAACCCAGCTATTCGACAACGTCACCCAGGCGCAGTTCGATTGCCTCTCTCAAAAAGCGAAAGCCGCCGGGATAGACATCGTAGGAAATGCCGGCAGCGCCTCCCAGGACGGAATCACGGTCGAATGGACCTTCGACCCCGCGGCCAGCACCCTGAGCGTCCAATGCACCTCGTCGCCCTTCTACGTGCCATGCGGAACCATCAACTCAAAGATTCACGACCTGGTAGAAGGCTGCATGGTCTGAACCACCGAACTCCGGGCTTCCCCTAAGCCGCGACCCCACGCCGCTCTTTCCCCCACCGGAACTCCAGAAAATCCGGCAGATAAAGCCCATCATCCAACTGCGGCCACCAGACGGCAGTGGCGGTCGGCACAATAAAAAGGTCTGTCGCCTGCTCCGGCGTGGCATTCTTCAACTCGCCAAGCTCCTCGCGAGGAATCAGCAGCCGCCGCCCATCGCTTAGCTTGAGCATCAGGAACTCCAGCCCCGGCTCGGGATGGTAAGCCGCCTGAACGATCAGAGGCTCGTCCGGAGCATTCCGTGCAACCTCAAGCGCCGCGTCGATCTCTTCCTCAGTCGTCGTCAACACTGAATTAGCCATGAGTCTTCTCCCAGAGTTCATGCAATTCTGTAGCGTGGGCAGCCGCTACCTCAAGAATACGCCGCACATCGCTGCGTTTCGCATCTTTGGGCCTGACCGCATCGCGGCGACTTGACCTCGCAACACCGCCGCCCGGTAGAAGATCGATCAAAACTTCCGTCTTTGCATAAAACCCATGCACATGCGGCGGAGGATGGTCATGCGAATACGCGACAAACCAAACGCCATCGAACGTCTTCGAGCCCACACCCCAACTCTATTCGCCCACCTCACCCGTTTCAACCACAATCCCAAAGTGATAATCTTCCAGACATGCCCGGCCCCACCCTCCAGGACCGCCTCAACATCCTCCTCGACCATCTCGCCGAGGCCGAGCGCGAGTACGCCGCCGGCGTCCCCTACCCGGATCACGTCAGCGGAGGCGACTGGCCTACCAAGATCGCCGGCATCAAAAAGCACATCGCCGACCTCCGCGTGATCATCGCCAACGAATAACCTCCGGAGTTTTCTCCCATCAAGCCGCGAAGAATCAACCAGTTGAGAGGAAACCCCTTGACTGGTGCGATAAAATGGTTAGAAGGAGGAATAACGGACTAGAACCAGCCAATCGGCACCAAAAGCACCTCCCACTCCGGATCGAAGCGTTCTGATCCAGACCTTGGTCAAGACCTAACCCATTTGTCCTTGCGATTTTGAATCAAAAAGGGGGGGAGGGGGTACCTCACAGGCTGTTCCCCTGAAAAAACCACATGCCCTTCCCGATCAAAACCTGCGTCGTCTGCCACGAAGAGTTCGAGCTGAAACCCGGCAAACCAGGCTTCGCCAACCGCTGCCCCCAATGCAGCGAACCCGAAGCCGAAACCCGCCCGGACACCACCCCGCGCACCACCGACCGCGAAGCCAACGCCGCCCGCCGCGAGTCCATGCGCAACCTCCTCTACCGCAAAGACAGTTAAACGAAGATGCCCCTCACCCGGAGAAAATCTCCGCCAAGGGGCACTTCACACCAACCTCCGCAAACCTCGCGGCAAACACAATCCAAAGGACTTAGGAAGCCTTCTGCCGCAACTCCTGTTCAGCCCGCAGCCAATCCTGCTCGGCCTGTCCGTCCTGCCATCCGCGTTCCGCCCAATACTGCTGCGCAAGCCGCGCAATCTCATCGTGCGAAGGCGTAATCGCCGTCACTTTCTCCGCTACCGTCTTCTTCGCCGGAGCGTTCTTCACCGCTTCAACCTTCGGCTTCGCCGCAGCCTTCGCCTTCTTCACACTCTCTGCCATTCCAGTTCTCCTTCAGTTGGTTTTCCGCCAAACGTACGGGCATCTTCTATAGGATGCCTGATTCCTGTCAAATAAATCCAGTCCCAAGCCTGTGGAAGGTATCTTCCTGGAGACGGGCCGCTTCCATGCCGGATTCTCAATGCATCGGAGCATCGCCCGCATGCTTCGTCCTGCCGATCGTAATCACCAGCGGAATCATGCACGCGCAGAACACTGCAAAGATCGCGATGATGTCCATATACGCCAGCATCGCCGACTGCCGATGAAGCTGGTTGTAGATAAACGCCTGCGCGGTATGCAGATTGCCGCTCGCCCCGCCGCCAAAGCCGCTGGACGCGTTTCCACCGCCGCCGAACGACCCCTTCAACTGGTTCACCTGGTTGCGGAAGCCCTCGTTCCCCGGCTGCAGGTTGCGAACCATAATCGCCTCATGCGCCTGGGAGCCGCGTGCGAGCATCGTCGCGATGAACGCGGTCCCCACCGACCCGCCAATGTTGCGCGCCAGATTCGTCAGTCCCGAAACATCGTTATTCTGCTCCCGCGGCACGCCCACATACGTCAGCGTATTGATCGGGATAAACAGGAACGCCAGACCCGAAGCCTGAAACACGCGCACCCACATGATGTATTTGAAGCTCGAACCCAGCGAAAACGTGTGCATCATCACCATCGAGATCGAGAGCACCCCAAACCCGTAGCAGATCAGCCACCGCGGATCGACCTTGCCCACCAGGTAGCCGACCACGGGCATCATCAGCATGATGCAAAGCCCGCCCGGAGAGATCACCAACCCCGCCAGCTCCGCCGTATAGCCCATCAACTGCTGCACCATCTGCGGAATCAGCACCGTCGTTCCATACAGCGTAAAGCCAAGCACAAACATCAGCACAAACGGAATCGCAAACGTCTTGCGTTTGAACAGCGTCAGGTTCAGGATCGGCCGCTTGTTGATCTTCAATTGGTACAGCTCCCAGAAGATCAGCGTCACCAGCGACACAACGCAGAGAACCGTAAAGAAGGTGATGACGTGCGATCCGAACCAGTCATCCTCCTGCCCTTTGTCCAGGATGAACTCAAGCGATCCGAAGCCCGAAGCCAGCAGCCCGAAGCCGAAGAAGTCGAGATTCAACCCGCCCCTCTTCGAAGCCGCAACCTCGCGCTTGATGTGAGGCGGATCTTCCACCATCCGGTTCGTCAGGTAGAGACTCAGCAGCGCAATCGGCACGTTGATAAAGAAGATCCAGCGCCAGTTGTAGTTGTCGGTGATCCATCCGCCCAGCGTCGGCCCGATCGCCGGCGCGCACACCACCGCCAGCCCATACAGCGCAAACGCCTGCCCGCGCTGCTTCGGCGAAAACGTATCCGCGAGGATCGCCTGCTCGGAAGGAGCCAGTCCGCCGCCACCCGCACCTTGCAGCACGCGGAAGAACACCAGCATCGGCAGCGACGGCGCCAGTCCGCACAGCATGGAACTAAGCCCGAACAGCACCACGCAGATCATGTAGAACTTTTTGCGTCCAATAAAAGTCGTCAGATACGCCGACGCCGGCAGGATCACGGCGTTCGCCACCAGGTAGCTGGTTAGCACCCAGGTCGCCTCGTCCTGCGTCGCGCCCAGGCTGCCTGCAATGTGCGGCAGCGACACGTTGGCGATGGAGGAGTCCAGCACCTCCATAAACGTCGCCAGCGTCACCGTCAGCGCGATCGCCCACTGGTTCGCGCGCGGCTTCCATGCGCGATCTGCTGCATTCTGCGCAAGTTGCGCTTCTTCCAGGGGTAATGTTGCCGTAGCCATCCGCGGTTTTGATTCGACGGAGGCTCCCGGGGACTCAGAAAATTACCCGGCCCCCACCCCTCCTAGTTCGAATATCGGATCGCCCAGGGCACATCCACCGGCTGCTCGTTCTCATAGCCCTCGATGCTTTGCAGAAGTTGCGCGTTCACCTCGTCGGCAATCGCCATCAGCGCGCCGGGCACCTCGCCCAGGTTCATCCGGTCCAGGTTCTTCTCGATCGCCTGGAACAGCGCAATCTGCAAAGCCCGCGCCTCCGCCGCCAGCGTCGCTACGCCAAGCCCTTGCCTGCGTCGCCGCGCCCCATGCTGCAGCGTAGCCATGGAGAACTGTGCCGTCGATCCGATCGCCCGCGGATACCGCAGCCGAAACAGAATATCGCGCAGCGCGTCGGGCAGATGCTCGCAGCGTTCTTCCACCGTCAGCGCCGCCACCCCGCCGCCTCCGCTCTGCAACTGTGCCAGCCACGCCTCCCGAATCGCCGCAGTCTCCCGTTCCAGAACCGCTGCCACAGCCTCAGCCCGCGCCGCCCGCCTCCGCGGCATCTCCTGAGCCAGCAGCCCGCGGATCGTCTTGACGATCGACCCAACGCTCGCCGGCTTCAACATCACGTCGTCGACCTGCTCGACGAGGGCCGCCGCTGCCTTTGCCATATTCGGCAGCGCGCTCAGCACAATGGTCACGGCCTGCGGATTCGCATGGCGCATCGCACTCACCACGGTCAGGCCATCGCCTGCGCCCGGCATGTGGAGATCGCTCACCAGCACATCGAAGTGTTCGCTCGCGATCCACCGCAACGCTTCATTCACGCCGGCAGCGGTGACCACTTCGAATTCATTCGCTTCCAGTACGCACTGGAGTCCAACGCGTACCGTTTCGTCATCATCGACGAGCAAAAGCCTGGGGGATGCCAAGGAGAACCCCTTGTGCGGGTTGCACACAGATTGAGAACCAAAAACAGGAGCAAATACAACAGGGCCTAACGAATCGTCTCGACCGGTCTTGCAGCCGGAGGATAGCAAGCTCAGATGCGCTCTGCCTTCCCCTCGTCATTCCCTGCGCAAATCTTTGCGCATCATAACGATGCTGAAGCCGGTTCGACCGTACCTCGCAGATTACACCGGCCTCCCTGAGCCACCGCAGCAAAGAAGTAACCACCCCAAAACTCTGGTAACTCCTTCACCCATTTTGGTGTCGGGGCGACAGTTGGTGTCGAGGCGCAAGGCCTGCGTCTCCCGCGCCCCCATGCTAAACTCGAATTTTTCCGCCGCTCGCCGTGCCATCGCGCATCTGGCCGGGTCGCAGAGTTGGGAGGGGCGTCCATGCACACAGATCTTGCGAAGCTGATCGTCCTGCAGGCCCACGACATCGAAGCCAGACATCTGCGCGACGAGATCGCCGCGCTCCCCAAGCACGTCGCCGCCCTCGACGCCAAAGCAAAGGCCACCGCCGGCCAGCGCGCCGTCGTCCTCGACCTCATCCAGAAAGAAGACGTCCTGCGCCGCCGCCTCGAGTCCGACGTCAAGGATCTGCAGCAAAAGATCGACCGCACCCAGAAAAAGATCGACCTCGCCACCACCACTGTGCAGGTCACCGCGCTCGAACACGAAGCCGCCTTCGCCAAATCCGAGATCAGCCGCCTCGAAGACACCGAGCTCGAAAGCATGGAACGGAGCGACGCCCTCGAAGCCCAGCGCGCACTCGCCGATACCGCCGTCGCCGAAGCCGCCGCCACGCACGAACGCGAGAGCGCCCGCGCCGCCGACCTCATCGCCCGCGACCGCACCGCGCTCGCCGAAGTCGACCGCAAACGCGAGGCCGAGCGCGCCGAGATCCTCACCAGCCCCACCGGCGAAGCCTCGCTTGGCACTTACGACCGCATCGCCCGCGCCAAAGGCACCGCCGTCTCCGAAGCCCTGAACCAGAAGTGCTCCGCCTGCCAGATGCTGGTCCGCCCGCAGCGCTGGAACGACCTCCGCGACAACTCCGCGCAGTCCCCCTCCGCCCAGACCATGATGACGTGCGAAAATTGTGGCCGCCTTCTCTTCTACGACCCCGCCCGCGACTCCCCCACCCGCAAGGTCGTCGAAGTCGAAAGCATCGCCGCCCAGATCGTCCGCTCCCTTTAAACCGGGTGCCCCATAGCCTGCCCTGAGCCTGTCGAAGGGATCGGCGCGGCTCCATCGCGCCTATCGTGGGGGTTTCTCTCTTTCGAAAATGCAGGCTCTGCACCCGGCATAATAGAAGTGATGAAGAAATCCCAAACCCCAAAAAGAATCTGCGTCGATATGGACGAAGTCATGGCCGACGCTGTCGCCGAACATCTCCTCCGCTACAACCGCGACTACGACGACACCATCACCAAAGAAGACCTCCGCGGCAAGTGGCTCTGGGACGTCGTCTCCGCCGACCGCCACCCGCGCCTTGACGAGTACCTCCGCTCCGACGACTTCTTCGACGTCCTCGAAGTCATGATCGACTCGCAGCGCGTCCTCCGTGCGCTGCAGCGTGATTACGAAGTCTTCATCGCCACCGCCGCCATGGAAGTCCCCACGTCATTCAACGCGAAGTACCGCTGGCTCGAAAGACACTTCCCCTTCATCGCGCCCACGCACATCGTCTACTGCGGCGACAAGGGCATCCTTCGCGCCGACTACCTCATCGACGACAACCCCCGCCAGCTACAACGCTTCATCGGCGAAGGCATCCTCTACGACGCACCCCACAATGCGATGGTCACCGGCTACCGCCGCGTCAAAAGCTGGCTGGAGATCGAAGAACTCTTCCTCGGAACAAAGTAGCTAAGCGTACAAAGCCGCCTCAAATTGTTGTAACGCCGCATCCGACCACGCATGGCTGTCCTTCCGCCACGGGTCTCCGCGCTCGCTCAGAAAATTCGGAAAATCCATCCGGCAATATCCGCACCGCGCGCCGAAATCGAACATCGCCTGCGCTGTGCCGTCGAGATACAGCACCGCTTTCAGCCCATCGCGCGACCACTCCACCGTAGCGATCCGTTCAGACCCCGGCCGCTCCAGTTGAGCATCGCTCGCGGCCAGTGCCTCCACGTTATAGATCAGCATCGCGTCCAGGATGCTCTCCTCCTGCGTCGTCTGCGAGCGGTCGCACGCATAAAAATACGCCGCGACGCCCTCATCCTCGAAGACCACGGTCCACGGCACAGCCGACGAATCGGAAGACAGAAAAGCACGCCCGGGAGTAAACGAAAGCGACTGCATAGCACCTCATCTTCGCAAGATATATTCCAAAGATACACGGCAGCCCACGCGATACACTCGAAGAGTGGCCCGCCCGAACCTTCACGAAGCCGCACGCAAAGAGAGCGCCAGAAATTTGATCCCGATAGCCGCCGCTCAACTCGCCGCATGACCCTTCCCCGCATCCACATCGGCCGGCCGCAGCGCCTCGCCGCGCTCCTCCTGTTTATCTTCTTCGGCGAGTGTCTCTGGGTCATCGGCCACCAGCAGCTCACGACCCAGGACTATCGCTTCGCCCACTGCGGTCGCGAGATGTGGGAGCGCCCTTCGGCCATCGCCGGATACTTCACCACCTGCGGCAACCTCAACGGCGATGGCACCTTCGCCTACCGCGTTGCCGGCCTTCCGCTCACGCTGCAGCGCCTCACCCTGCTCGCCGTCGACCACTTCCGCGCCCCCACCAATCGCCTCTACCCCGGCGGCTCGCTGAATGGCTCTACGTGGGAGGCGCGCCACCAACTCGCCAGCGTGAATTATTTAATGCACGTCCCCTTCGCGCTCTTCGCCGTGTGGCTCGGCGGAGGCCTCTGGTGGGTCGCGCGCCGTCTCTTCGGCAACGAAGGCGGCTTCCTCGCGCTTGGCCTCTACGTTTTCTGTCCCGAGGTCGTGCGCCTGGCAGTCACGCCCAACAACGACATCCTCGCCATGTGGGGACTCTACGGCGTCGTCTACGCCGCCATCGGAGTCGCCCATGCCATGCAGGGCCCGCGCAAAAAATGGCGGCCCCGCGTCGCGCTGCTCACCTTCGCCCTCGGCCTCACCGCGGCCGCGCACGTCTTCGCCGCGATCCTCGGCTTCCTCGCCGCGCTCTGCTACATGCTCTACGTCGCCGAATACCGACGCAGCTACGTCATGCAGATCCTTATCTCCTCCGCGGTCGGCGCGCTCGTCATCCTCTTCGCGTTCTACGGATTCCATCTCGCGCCCTTCAGCTACGTCTTCACCGGCGGCGCAGCCCGCTTCTGGTTCTCGCTCGACGCGCTGCGCAACTTCATCCACCCGTGGAACGCGCCGATCCTCAACGCCGCGGCCGTCGCCCTGGTGCTCTACCTTTTGCTGCGACGCAGCCGCTACTTCGGCAACACCGCGCCGCTGCTCATGGTCCTCGTCCTCGCCACCCTCATCACCACGCAGACCCTCACCGCGCCGTGGCTCTGGGCATTGCCTTTCCTCTTCACCTTCATCGGCGGGGTCTTCGCCGATGCCCTCGAAACCCGCTACCGCAAACTATTTCTGGTGCTTACCGGAGCCATCCTCTTTGCCCAGGCCATCGAGTGCCTCGCGATCCTTCCCCAGATCGCGCTCTAGCGGAGTTCTTTCCCAGCCCTCAGGCTGCTCTTTGCCTTGAATTGCATCCAAAAGAAAGTAAGGACGGGAGAGCGCCACGTAGAGTACATTGGCATCTTCCATGCTGCCTTCGGCGAACGTCCAATAAGAGCCGTAGTCGATCTGCGCAGCGAACCCGTCGAGACTACTAGGAGATTTGTTGGAATGACCTTTCCCAGGCTTCATCTCCCCGCACTCGCAGCCGCTGCATGCTGCGCGGGCCTCATGACGCTGGCCGGCTGCAAGGCCGCGCCGCCCCCTCCCGCACAGCGCGCCGACTACTCCCAGACCCTCAACAAATATTACGAAGGCCGGCCCCTGTGCATCTGGCAGGACTCCGTCGCCTTTCCCGTTGTTGCCGCAACGCCGGACAAGATCGACCAGCTCGGCCTCGCCGGCCTCACCAACGCCGGCCTGCTCGCCGCCACTCCCGCTGGCAAAGATTCTCCACGCGGAGCAAAGACCTTCGAGCTTACCGCCGAGGGCCGTTCCGCCCTCAACCCGGACGTCTTCCACCCCGGCGCCGGCAACTTCTGCTACGGCCGCCGCAAGATCGCAAGCATCGACGCCGCCCGCCGCAACACCAGCACCACGGAAATCGTCGACTACCACTACAGCGTCCCGCAGCCCGCGTCCTGGGCCACCGAAATCTCCATCCAAAGCATCTTCCCGCAGGTCGCCACCGAGCTCGCCGGCCCGCACCTCGGCCAGGCCACCCTGCTCGACACCACCGACGGCTGGGAGATCTCCGGCACACCCGCAATCATCACCCCGCCGCCAACCCAGACGCGCCCGCGCGCCTCCGCGCTGGCCAAAGTCACGGGCCTCCTCAAGAAAAAAACTGCGACGCCCTGATCCCACTCCAACTTACCGCCCTGTATACGGAGCCATCTTGTACTCCACCGGCGGCACGCCTCCAGCCAGATACCGCACAAAATAATCCCACCGCTTCCGCATCGCATACGGCGCAGCCTCTTCATATCCATGCCGCGCATTCGGAATCATCAGCAGGTCGAAATCCTTGTTCGCCTTGATCAGCGCATCCACCAGCACCAGCGTATTGTTCGGCGGAACATTGTCGTCCATCGTCCCATGCATCAGCAGAAGATGCCCCTTCAGGTTCTTCGCAAAGTTCTCGTTCGCCTGGCTGTCGTAGTTCGTTGTCCCATCCGGATTCCTCACCAGCAGCCCCTGCCACTTCTCGCCCCAGTCATCTTCGTAGATGCGGTTGTCATGGTTGCCGCTCTCGCTTACACCCACCTTGAAGAAATCCGGATCGTGCAGCATCGCCGCCGCCGCCGCCGCCCCGCCGCCCGAGTGCCCAAAGATTCCCACGCGATCCACATCGATCCATCCATATCGCGCCGCCAGCTCTTTGATCCCCGCAACCTGGTCGGGAATCGTATTGTCTGCCATGTCCCCATAGTCCGCATCGTGAAAGCTCTTCGAGCGCAGCGGAGTCCCCATGCCATCGATGCACACGACAACAAATCCCAGCTCCGCCAGCGACTGCAAGTCCCGATGCGCCGCCGAAAAAATCCGGCTCCCGCACGACCCCGTCTGCGGCCCCGGATAAACAAAGTCCACGACGGGATACTTCTTCTTCGCGTCGAAGCTCGTCGGCTTGAACATCAACCCATACAGATCCGTCTTCGCATCTCGCGCCTTCACCGCGATCGGCACTGGAGGCACCCACCCCGCGCCGCGCAGCCTCGCGATATCCTGCCTCGCCAACTCCACTACAACCTTCCCCTCGTCATCCCGCACTGCGGCGATCTGCGGCGTCACCGGCGTCGACCACACATCGACGAAGCTCTTTCCATCCGGCGAAGCAGTCACGTCATGGTCCGCATCCTCCGGCGACAGCAGCTTCATTCCTGTTCCATCGAAGTTCACGCGATACATCGCCGCAAAATAAGGATCGCGCCCTTTCTCCCTGCCCACCGCGAGAAAGTAAATCACTCGCGCCTTCTCATCGACGCGCAGCACATCGGTCACATCGCCTTCGCCATGCGTGATCTGGTTCTTCAGCGCGCCCGTCTTCAGGTCGTAGAGATACAGTTGCCCCCAGTTATCCCGCTCGCTGAACCAAATCGCCTCATTCGACCGCGACAGATATCTCCAGTTCTCCTTCGAGCCCGCGCTGCTCTCGAAGTAGGTGGCAGCGCGTTCCCCAAACTCCTGAATCACCTCACCCGTCGCTGCATCGGCCACCCGCAGCCACTCCTGCTTATGATCGCGCGACGTTGAGACGAATGCCACATGCGTGCTGTCCTCGCTCCACTGCGCATCGTCCCAGCCATGTCCGCCCACGCAGCTCAGGTCATCGCACAGGCTCGACCGATGCGCATCCGGCGGCATCTTCAGCCGCACCACCTTCTTCGCCTCCACATCGATCACCACCCGCTCGATCGTCGGGACTACCGCATCCCCCGCCAGCGGATAGCGCCACGACTCCAGCGTAGGATGCCCCACGGCCGTGCTCACGAGAAACATCCTCCGCACTCGTCGCTGGTCCATCTGGTACGTCGCAATCTTCTTCGAATCCGGCGACCACACCAGCAGAGGATTGCTGCTGTGGATCCATCCCGAGTTGTCCGTCGCGTAGCCGTAGTCTGCCACGCCATCCGTGGTCAGTTGCGTCTCCTGCCCGCTCGCCACATCCCGCACCCACAAATTATCCGCACGCAGAAACGCCGCCTTTTTCTTGTCCGGCGAAAGATCGTAAGCCTCCTGCGGCATCCCCGCCAGCGCATCTCCAGCACCCGCACACGTCACGTCCCCGCGCAGATCGCATCGCACCAGCGTTCTGCCAATCGTCAGCACCACGCTGCGGTCGCCATCCTCAAACCGGATCTCATCGATCGGCAGATGCCCGCCCTCCAGCGTAGGAGCCGCATTGGTCTGCGCACGCCCCGACCGAATCGCCTCATTCAAAGCCCGCGCGAGCTTCGCGTGATCGAACGCCGGCACCTTCGTTCTCCTCGCCGGATCGACCAGCATGTACGTCACTCCATCCGGGCCCGCATCGCGATACCAGAACCGCCCATCCGCCAGCCACTCCGGCTTCTCCACCGTATGGAACACCAGCGGATCCACGTTGTACGACATGAACTTCTCCGCCTGCGCATAGTCCGCCGTCGTATACACCCTACCCACCTGCGCGCTGCTCGTCGTACAGACGCACGCCGCCGCGACCGCCCAGCCCCAGCGGAACCCAGTCCTCATCCTTCCCCGCTCATACCTCACAGCTCACACCTCATACCTGAAACCCAAAAAAATAAATCCGCCCCACCGCTACTTCTCCCGCGAATCGAAACTCCGCAGCTTCCAAAGCACCTGCCGCAGGATCCCCATCCACACCGGAGCATCCTGCGCATCCGCACTCATTCTTCGCACCAGCCTGCGCACCTGCGCCACATCGCTGTTCGCCGGATGATGCCGCACGTACCCCGTCTCCTCCAGCACATCGTTCAACAGCGCCGCCAGCCGCTCCAACTCCGCAGCCGTCACCGCATTCGACGCATCCCCCGCATCGCCGCGAGCAACAGCTCCCGCCTCCCGCACCAACTCATACAGACACACCGCCACCGCCTGTCCCAGGTTCATCGAAGGATGCCGCACTCCCGCATACTCCTGCATGGGAATCGTCAGCAGCCAGTCGCAATGGCTTAGCTCCTCGTTGCTCAGCCCCGTCTTCTCCGACCCGAACAGCAGCGCCACGCGCCCTGCGGTATCATCGCCGCCGGCGCCATCTCCGCGCCGCACCTCAGCCAGCATCCGCTCAGCCGCCTCTGCCAGCGTCCGCAACGGATGCTGCAGGTCGCGCTCCCCCACCGCGGTTGTCCCCACCACCACCGTGCAATCGCCCACCGCTTCGGCGACACTCGCGCAGCTCACCGCACTCGCCATCACATCCGAAGCATCCACCGCCGACTTCGCCGCCTCGAACGGCACTGCAAACTCATTCACCACGCGCAGCCTGCGAAACCCGAAGTCATGCATCGCCCGCGCCACCGCCCCAATGTTATTGGGGTTCCGCGCGCGCACCAGAACCACGCACACCCGGTCGAGCTCCGCATCCGTCAGCATCGTCCTATTGTAGAGTTGAGCTCGCTCTACCCCGCTCGTCATTCTGAGCCGATTGTGGCTCAGAATCCCGTATTTCGTCTTTTCCTTCCTAGCCAAAAAAAAGCGGCCGGAGCACAAAGGCTCCAGCCGCTCGCATTCGATTTGCGCGAAAACTTACCGGCCGCGCTCCCGGTCGCCGCCGCCCTGATGCTCCTGCGGATGAGCCTCCGGAGCGGGATGCGCCTCCGCACGCGGCGCAGGATGCGCCTGCGTCGCCGCATTGTGCTTGTCCTGGTAGATCGACCCACTCACATTATTCTGCCGCTGGTTCACCTGCTGCCGCTCCTGCTGCGTCAGCCTGCCTCCATTCGCCGTGCGATCCGTGGCAGCCTCGTGATGAATGCTGGCCTCGCGGCCTTCCACATTGCCAGTCTCACGCGCCGTCATCTGGCCCGACCGCACGCCCTGCCCAATTCGTTGCTGCTGATTGCCCGCGCGCTCCCCGACCCGCGATATCGCCGCGTTCTGCGGATGCCCGCCATTCGCCGAAGCAAAGTTTGCGTGATTCGTGCTGGCCGCGTGCCAATGGTTCTGCTGCTCGGTCGTCGCGGCCACATGATTCTCATGGTCGAACCGAGCCTCCTGCGCATTCTCCCGCGCCTGGATGCCGCCCTGCCCGCCGTTGAAGCTGGTATGCACGCCAACGTTCGTCACATGCACATTCTCAACATACGTATTGTGGATCACGGTCCGGTTCACGTTGAACACTGCCGTGTTGTAGGCGAAGTGTCCACCCTCCCAGCGTCCGCCGTAAAAGCCGGAGCCGCCATACCCAAACCCATAGTTGATTCCGCCATAGAAGCCCACATGCGGCCCCCAGTATCCGGCATGGAAGAGAAACGCGCTTCCGCCCCAACCCCAGTATCCCGGAGTCCAAAGCAGCCCAACCTGCGGCGGCCTCACCCACACCCCCGGAACCCAGTAGTAGCCCACATCGCCATAAGCCCAGTAGCCGGGGTTCCAAAGGTATCCATCCCCCGGGCAGATCGGCTGCGTATAAACCGGCAGTGCCGGCGGCGCAATCCCCACCGAAATAAACACGCCGGCAAACGATGCAGCCGGCACGACTGCCATGGCCATCGCCACGACATACTTACGAAGGGAGCGCGCTGCAAATAAATTCATCATCCTTGGGCCTCGTTCAAAACTTCCACATTCAGAAACCCGCCTCCGCGCCGTTAGTTTCCGCGAAAAAGCGTCGAAGGCGAAATTACTCCGCACACCCACAAAAACCATCCCCATTGGCCCCCTGGCGATCCGCCGTCCCTTCTTTATCAACACCTCTCCACGCCCTCTCCTCTCCTCCGTGTCTTCTGTGATTCGCTTTGCCTCAATCATCCGTACGCTCCCGTCAGTTACACTCGTACGACCCGAATCCAGCCCACCAATAGGACAACCCAAATCATGACCCCAACTCCGCCCAGCCCCGATCACATCATGCAGACCGGCATGGCCTTCTGGGCCTCCAAAACTCTCCTCAGCGCCGTCGAGATGGAAGTCTTCACCGAACTCGCCCACGGCCCCGAGACCCTGGAAGCTCTCACCGGCCGCCTCGGCCTTCATCCGCGCTCCGCCCGCGACTTCTTCGACACCCTCGTCGCCCTCGGCTTCCTCGAGCGCCACGACGGCAAATACTCCAACACGCCCTCCACCGCCGTCTTCCTCGACAAGGCAAAGCCCTCCTACATCGGCGGCATCCTGGAGATGGCCAACAACCGCCTCTTCCATCACTGGAACCACCTGACCACTGCACTGCGCACCGGCCATCCGCAAAACGAAGCCGCCCACGGCGAGCCCGACATGTTCGCAACCCTCTACGCCGACCCCGCGCGCCTCAAAGGATTCCTCCGCGCCATGTCCGGCATCAGCCACGGCGCAAACCTCGCCATCGCCGCCAACTTCCCATGGGCAAAATACAAGACCGCCGCCGACGCCGGAGCCGCGCAGGGCGACCTCATCGTCCAGATCGCGCTCAAGAACCCGCACCTCACCTGCACCGGCTTCGACCTTCCCGAGGTCGCGCCTATCTTCGAGGAGTACGTCCAGCAGAACGGCGTCGCCGACCGCGTTAAATTCCAGCCCGGCAGCTTCTTTACCGACCCCATGCCCAAAGCCGATGTCCTCACAATGGGCCACATCCTTCACGACTGGAACCTCGAAGAGAAGCTCCTCCTCATCCGCAAAGCCTACGACGCTCTACCTGAAGGCGGCGCGCTCATCGCCTACGACTCGCTCATCGACGACGACCGCTCCAAAAACGCCTTCGGCCTGATGATGAGCCTCAACATGCTCATCGAAACCCACGGCGGCTTCGACTACACCGGCGCAGACTGCCAGGGATGGATGAAGCAATGCGGCTTCCGCGAAACCCGCGTCGAACACCTCCTAGGCCCTGACTCCATGGTCGTCGGCATCAAGTAATCGCGCACAAAGCTCGCAAAATAATTGCCGATGGCCATCAGTCTGCAATTCGCAGATCGTTGAATAGAGTCCGCAATTGGCATGAAGCCGGTCGTTCAGCGCCAAAGGCGCGTCACATATCAGCCTAGGCCGAAGGCCTAGGTATCGGGAACCCACGGAGCAGAGGGCTGAAGGCCCGACCCATCATTGCCTGACGGCATCGGGCGCTTGGATCGTCGATCCCATTGACTTTCCTGAACGCCCGTTTGCCCATTCCGGTGGAACGGCCAATCCACCCCCTCATCTACACTCGTAGATTGCACCCCCATGCCCGACGACTTCGCCCAATTCGTCAAATCGCAAGCCGACATCGTCCGCATCATTGGCGACTACCTCAAGCTGCGCAAGAACGGCGCGCAGAACTACACCGGCCTCTGCCCCTTCCACAAAGAGAAGACCGGCTCCTTCTCCGTCAACGCCACCCGCGGTTTTTACTATTGCTACGGTTGCCACGAAACAGGCGACGTCTACAACTTCGTCATGAAGATGGAGTCCCTCACCTTCCCCGAGGCCGTCCGCGCCGTCGCCACCAAGGCCGGCATCGCCCTGCCCAAGCGCGAGTTCAACTCTCCCGAAGAGGCCCGCGAGTCGAGCCTGCGCCGCCAGCTCCTCGACGTTCACGAAGCGGCAACGCAGTACTTCGAAGCCGCCCTAAAATCCCCCGAAGCCGCCCGCGCCCGCGAGTACCTCACCGGCCGCGGCGTCGCCGCAGAAACCATCGCCGCCTTCCGCATCGGCTTCGCGCCCGACGACTTCAACCACATGCGCGACCGCCTCAAGCCGCACTTCCCGGAAGAGATCCTTCGCGGCAGCGGCCTCTTTAGCTCCAAAGACCAGGCCGACGGCTCCCCCGGTCCCATGTACGCGCGCTTCCGCAAGCGCATCACCTTCCCCATCGCCAACGAGCAGGGCAAGGTCATCGCCTTCACCGCCCGCGCCCTCGACCCCGACGAAAAAAACGCAAAATATCTCAACTCCCCCGAAGGCCCGCTCTACACCAAAGGCCACGTCCTCTTCAACCTCGACAAAGCCCGCGCCGAGATCCGCACCACCGGCTTCGCCCTTCTCGTCGAAGGCCAGATGGACTGCATCTCCGTCTACATGGCCGGCATTAAAAACGTAGTCGCCACCTCCGGCACCGCCTTCACCGAGTCGCAGGTCCGCCTCCTCACGCGCTTCACTCCCAGCAAACAAGTCATCCTCAACTTCGACCCTGACACCGCCGGGCAATCTGCCGCGGAGAAGGCAAGCTCGTTGCTGACCGAAGAAGACTTCGACGTCCGCATTGTCACCCTCGAAGACGGCCTCGACCCCGACCGTTACCTCCGCGAGCGCGGCCTGCCCGCCTACGCCTCCGCCATCCGCGGAGCCAAGCGCTATATGGACTACCTCGTCGACCGCGCCCGCCAGCAGTTCCCCGCGCGCACCCCCGACGCCAAGGTCAAGGCCCTCAACTTCCTCCTCCCCCACATCCGCCGCATGCCCAACCCCATCCAGCGCGTAGCCGCCGCCGCCGACGCCGCACAAAAATTAGGCATCGACTCCACCCTCATGCAGGAAGAGCTCAAACAGGCCGCCGTTCACCGCACCGCCAGCATCCCCACCCACCGCTCCGAGCCCGTCACCGAAACCGAGCGCATCCTCCTCCGCGCGTTAGTCCTCCCCGAATCCGACCCAGCCCGCGCTCACGCCGCGACTGAACTCGCCACTCACGCAGAATGGATCGCAGATCTAGCCACCGCCGATCTCCTCGACACCCTCGCCCACGCGCCCGCCCCCTCGAACCCGCTCGACGCCGCCTCCACCGACGAGTCCCGTGCCATCCTCGCCCTTGCCCTCGAACACTCCACGCATCCCAACGAAGCACCCCTCACCCAGCAGGTCGAAGGCGCACTCCACACCCTCGAACGCCGCCGCCTCGAGCGCCGCCAGCGCGAACTCCGCTCCCAGATCGCCGAAGCCGACCGCCGTGGCGACCAGGCCATGCTCAACCAGTTCATCGCAGAAAAACTCGACATCGACCGCAAGCTCCGCAACCACTAGAAGGCGGTTGTTCGTCCTCCGAATGATGCCGCACGCATGGAATCTTCAGCGATGGTTCATATCGGCTGGGTACAATACACGCATGGCGAGCCGGTTAGGATACTTTCTGTGGGCGTTTCAACGATCGCTCCTTGGCGGAGCGGGCGCAAATGCATGTCCTGCGTGCGAGGGGCTCGACCATCAGGTCGTGCATCGCAAATATGGCGTAACGGCCCTTCGCGAATGCCGGAACTGCTCCCTTCGCTTCCGTACGCCGAAGGATGATCCGGCGGCAGCCGAAACTTTCTACGTCGATGAAGTCTACAAGCAGGGTTTCACCACCGACCTGCCCTCCGATGCCGAACTGCAAACGATGCTCGCCAGCCAGTTCGCCAATACGGAAAAATATTTCGGATATCAGATCGAGGCAATCGCCGCGGCGGGACTAAACCCTGGTTCACGAATCCTGGACTTCGGCAGCTCCTGGGGATATGCAAGCTGGCAGATGCGGCAGGCAGGGTTCGAGGTCTTTTCGTATGAAATCGGCCGCGAACGTGCGCGCTACGCAAAAGAAAAATTGCAGTGCACGATGGTGGATGATCTGCGAACTCTGGATGGAACCATCGACTGCTTCTTCTCCGCGCACGTGATCGAGCACCTGCCAAATCCGAATCTCATGTTTGAAGAGGCCGCAAAAGTTCTGCGGCCCGGCGGGGTCTTCATCTGCTACTGCCCAAACGGAGCCCAGGAGCGGGAGCGGAAGCATTTCGACGACTACCACCGCAACTGGGGAAAGGTGCATCCACTCATGCTGACTCCGGAATTTATGAAGGGAGAGGCTCACAGGTATGGGTTCACTCAGTGCGCCGTGTTTTCGAGCCCCGTTCCCAGCGACAACATAAAGGCCTTGCGCGATGCCAATCTCGATGGAGATGAACTCCTGACGATAGGACGCTATCAGGCGTAACGAGGCAAAATCGGAACCTGCCACATCAGCGAGCGATCAACAATCCCCAACGGGTCGACCCTCCATGGATAGCGGCACCAAAAAACGCCTCGTCTGGAGCTTCCTCTCCAGTTGGACCTCCCGGGCTTCGTCGACGCTCATCCAGTTCATCCAGTTTCCTGTCTTCCTGCACTTCTGGGGCGACTCCCTTTATGGTGCGTGGCTCGTCGTCACCGGCGTTCCCACCTATCTCAGCTTCTCCACCACCGGCTTCGGCTCCGTTGCCGGCAACGAGATGACCATGATGGTCGCCCGCGGCGATCGAGCCTCCGCCCTCCGCGTCTTCCAGAGCTGCTGGTGGCTCATCGCCTCGGTCTGCTCCGCCATCATCCTCTTCCTCAGCGCCGCGCTCTATTACCTCCCCGCCGCACGCCTGCTCAGGATCGACAGCATCTCCGAGTTCGACACCAAGTGGATCATCTTCTACCTTGGCATCTCCGTCCTCTTCGGCCAGTTGGAGCAGCTCCTCCAATCCGCCTACCGCTGCATCGAGCGCTACGCCTACGGCTCCTTCGTCAAGAGCCTGATGTCGCTCACCGCCTTCTCCCTCACCCTTGTCGCCGTCGCGCTCCACCAGGGCCCGCGCATCACCGCGCTGGTCTTCGCCGTCGCGAACGTCGTCGGAACTATCTTCTTCCTCTTCCTCGTCAAGCACGACATCCCCTGGCTCGAGTTCGGCTGGAACCACGCCAGCCTCGCCGAAGTCCGCGCCCTGGTCCGTCCCGCGTTCGCCTTCATGTGCTTCCCCATCGGCAACTCGCTCAACATCGCCGGAACCCAGATGGCCGTCAACTACGCCCTCGGTCCCACCAGCCTCGTCATCTTTTCCGCCGCGCGCACCATCTCCCGCGCCGCCCTCCAGATGGTCCAGCTCGTCAACAGCACCTTCGAGCCCGAGATCACCATCGCCTTCGGAGCCGGCCGAAGCGAGCTCACCCGTACCCTCCACCGGCGCGCCTGCCAGTTCGCTCTCATCATCGCGCTCATCACCGTCACCGGCCTCATCACCATAGGCCCGCGGTTCCTCCACCAGTGGAGCCTGGGCCACGTCCCGCCCAGCCGCGGACTTCTCAGCATCCTGCTGCTCGTCGTCGTCTTCTTCGCTCTCTGGTCCACCAGCTCCACCCTGATGACCGCCACCAACCAGCACCAGAAGATGGCCGTCGTCTATGTCATCGCTACCGCCGTCACGTGCGTCATCTGCTACTTCGCCGCCGTATGGAAGGGCCTCTACGGCGCCGCCGCCGCGCTCATCCTCTCCGAACTGGCCATGAACGCCTACGTCCTGCCCGAATCCCTGCGCATTGCGCACGATACCTTCCCCGAATTCCTGGCCAGCATGCTGAGCTACCCCAAATCCCTCAAACCCGCTGCCCTCCTCGCCCGCCTACGCCGCCCAGCGGTACCGCCCCTGGAAGCGGAATGATCCTTGCCATTCAACAGCCTGGCTAGGCCCTTCGCTATAATTGTCGAAGGGGACGATGTCATGCCGATAGCGGTCAAAATTCCTGCAAAAACAACTCATAAGGTCACTCTCGCCCAGAAATTGGCGGTCCTCGAACAGGTCATGCAAGAAAACCGGGAAGCTTTGAGCAAATTGGCGAAGTGAGAAGCGGACCGCATTAGCGGTTTCCGTCGGTTTTTTGCGATTGAACGGTCTTAGAATCGTGACCTCGCAGGAAGACATATATTTGACTTTCCTGCACCTCGCCGACGGATCCCTCTCGGAAGAGGCCTTGACCGCCTGGTTTACCGCCCACACCATGCCTTTATAGAGCCCATCTGAGTCTTTTTCGCCCCAAAACCATCTAACAACCGTGGTATTCTAGTATCCGCTGGGGACGTGCGCCTTTGAATGCCCTGACCATTGCGTCATCGGGCTTGCCACCGCGGTCGACACCGCAACCTACCCCCATCGATCCAGGAAACAACCAAGGGATTTCTCCGCCTGATCTCTCGGCGGCCCAAAAAATCTTTCGCAGGAGCGCGCACAGCCGTGGCTGAAGAAACCGAAAAGTACGAAGACGACATCGAAAAACTCATCGACACCGGAAAAGAGAAGGGCTACCTCACCTACGGTGAAGTCAACGATCTCCTCCCCGGCGACATCACCTCGCCCGACGAGCTCGACGACCTGATGACCACCATCAACACCCAGGGCATCGACGTTCTCTCGGGCGAAGAGCGCCAGGGGCGCGACAAGTACGAGCCCGAGGCCGGTGAAGAGTCCGATGACGTCGAGCTTGACCTCACCCCCGGCACCCTCGAGAAGACCAACGACCCCGTCCGCATGTACCTCCGCGAGATGGGCACCGTGCCGCTGCTTACCCGCGAGGGCGAAGTCGAAATCGCCAAGCGCATCGAGCGCGGCCAGCTCCGCGTCATGAAGGCCATCTCGCGCTCGCCCATCGTCATCCGCGAGATCGTCGGCCTCGGCGAAGACCTCCGCCGCGGCGTCCGCAACATCAAGGAAGTCGTCACCTTCGACGAAGAGGAGCTCACCGAAGAGATCCTGCAGGCGCGCGTCCGCGCCACTGTCGGCCGCATCGACGTCATCCTCAAGCACCAGAAAAAAATCACCGTCCTCGAAGAGAAGCTGGAATCTCCGCACGGCAAGGACGCCAAGGCCAAGGCCCGCGATACCCGCAAGACCCGCTGGCTCATTGGCCGCGAGCACGTCTACGTCAACCGCATCGTCCGCGAGCTCAAGTACACCAACTCCGAGAAGAAGCGCCTGCTCGACAAGGTCAACAAGACCGTCGACGCCATGCGCACGCTCGAGCGCCAGATCAAGTCGCTCGACGCAAAATTCGAAAACTCGAAGTCCGAAGAGTTGCGCAAGGAGTACAAGCGCCAGCAGAAAAACTGCCGCATCGATCTCGAGCGTGTCGAAACCGACGCCGGTATCTCCCTCGTCGACCTCAAGCGCACTCAGCGCGAGATGATCCAGGGCGATATGGACGCCGAGCGCGCCAAGCGCGAGCTCATCGAAGCCAACCTTCGCCTCGTCGTCTCCATCGCCAAAAAGTACACCAACCGCGGCCTCCAGTTCCTCGACCTCATTCAGGAAGGCAACATCGGCCTGATGAAGGCCGTCGACAAGTTCGAGTACCGTCGCGGTTACAAATTCTCCACCTACGCCACCTGGTGGATTCGCCAGGCCATCACCCGCGCCATCGCCGATCAGGCCCGCACCATCCGCATCCCGGTGCACATGATCGAAACCATCAACAAACTCATCCGCACCAGCCGCCAGCTCGTACAGGAGCTTGGCCGCGAAGCGTCTTCGGAAGAGATCGCCCGCCGCATGGACATCCCGGTCGCCAAGGTCCGCAAGGTCCTCAAGATCGCCCAGGAGCCCATCTCCCTCGAAACCCCCATCGGCGAAGAGGAAGACTCGCACCTCGGCGACTTCATCGAAGACCGCATGGCCGTCTCGCCCGCCGACGCCGTCATCAGCGTCAACCTCAAGGAGTACACCTCGCAGGTCCTGCGCACGCTCACCCCGCGCGAAGAACGCGTCATCAAGATGCGCTTCGGCCTCGAAGACGGCTCAGAACACACCCTCGAAGAGGTCGGCCAGTCCTTCCAGGTTACCCGCGAGCGCATCCGCCAGATCGAAGCCAAGGCCCTCCGCAAGCTGCGCCACCCCAGCCGCTCGCGCAAGCTCAAAGCCTTCGTAGACGGCGTCAAAGACATCTAACCCACTGCCAGTCACAAAACCGAGTGCCCCATGTTCGACGCTGTTTCACCGCGTCGACCATGGGGTTAATTTTTTGCCCTCACCCTCTGCGATAATCACCTCATGGAGCAGGCCACCCCACGCGACTCGCGCGAAGACCTCGCCGCAACCCTCCTCCGCCGCCTCTTTCCCCTCTACTGCCTCCTCACCGCCGTCATCACCTTCGGCTACGCCCTCTACGACGCCTACCAGGTAGACGGCGACGCCATCGCCTACATGGACATCGGCGACAACCTCCGCGCGCACCACTGGCCCGGCATCGTCAACGGCTACTGGCACCCCATGTACCCGGCCTTCCTCTCCGTCGGCCACATCCTCTGCCGCGCCACGCTCGCCACCGAGCTCCACGCCTACTATCTCGTCAACTTCGCCATCTTCCTCATCGAGATGCTCGCCATCGTCCTCTTCACCGACGCGATCCTCCGCCTCCGCACAACTCTGGCCACAAATCTGGGTGCCCCAGAGCCTGCCCTGAGCTTGTCGAAGGGTCTGGATTCTCAGACCTGGGATTCGCGCCACAAAAGCGAATCGTTCCTCCTCACCAAATACCCTCTCCGCTACCTCGGCCTCGCTCTCCTCACCATCGCCAGCCAGCGCGAGCTCTCCCTCGGCAAGATTCGCCCCGACGCTCTCCTGCAAGCCTTCCTCCTCCTCGCCTTCGCCGCGCTCCTCACCCATCTCGCGACGAACAAGCTCCGCTACGCTGCCCTCATGGGCCTCGCCCTCGGCTGCGCCTACCTCACCAAATCCTTCGCCTTCGTCCTCACCTTCCTCTGCATCCTCACCTTCGCAGTCTTCCGCTGGCTCTGGCTCAAACACAGCCTCGCAAAGATCATCCCCGCCGCCGTCCTCGCCCTCGCAACTTTTGCGATCGTCGCCGGCCCGTACATCGCCGCGCTCTCCCACCAACACGACCGCCTCGACTTCGGCGACTCCGGCTCCCTCAACTACGCCTGGTACGTCGGCGGCACGGAGAAGATGCACCTCCAGCCCTACATGACCTCGCAGTTCGGCTCCGCCGAAGTCCACCTCAAGCACCCCGAAAGGGAACTCCTCCACTCCCCCCTCATCCTCAGCTATGCCGAGATGCCCTACGGCACCTACCCCGACTGGTTCGACCCCACTTACTGGAACGACCAGATCAAGCCCCACTTCACCCTCCGCGGCGAACTCTCCCGCAGCGGGCGCAACTGCGTCCTCGTCGTCCGCTACCTCTTCAACCACCCCGAAGCCCTCATCCTCCTAGCGCTCCTCCTCACCCTGGGCACCCGCCTCACCCTCCCTTTGAAATTCAGGAAACCCACCCAAACAGCCAACCACTTCTGGCTCCCGTCACTCCTCCTCGGAGTCCTCATCTGGACCATCTACGCCACCGTCAACACCGAAGAGCGCTACGTCACCATCGCTTACCTCAGCATCATCCTCACCCTCTTCGCCACCCTCCGCGCCCCGGCCGCTAGCACCGAAACCTCGGGTGCCCCATCCATGACAGATTCACCGTCATGGGTGGGATGTAAAAACTTCGGGCATCTTTCCCCCACCGCCTCTCTCCTTATCCTCCTCCTCGCCCTCCTCGCCACCGGCGAATCCCTCCGCACCGTCCTCGAATACCGTCGTGTCTCCACCTTCGCAGGATTCAACCAGGGCCCTCACAGCTACACCGATACCCACGCCGCCACCGCCCTCCACAACCTCGGCGTCCAACCCGGAGACACCGTAGCCTGCATCGGCCTCCCCGCCTGCCTCAACGATTTCTACTGGGCGCGCCTAGCCGGCGTCCGCATCCTCACCGAAATCTACGACCCCGACACCCCCGTCTACCCCTACCTTCTCAACCTCCCCAACCGCGACCAGGCCATCGACCTCGTCCGCGCCCAGGGAGCCAAAGCCCTCATCGGCGACTTCGAGCACGCCCGCGTCTCCGACCCCGCCTTCCAGAGCTGGCGCCAGCTCGACGACACCACACTCTACGCACTCCCACTCAATCCCCCCACACACTAATGCGGATGCGCTCTGACTACGGCTTGATCGGGAAAGTCTCCAAGGAGCTGCTGCATGCGGGCCGCAGCGGTGCTATAGAGACAATGCTCATATTCCGTGCCTGCGCCAGAACCGGTTGTGTAGCTCAATGCGATGGCATTGCAGTAGTTGTCGCGGTACGCCCTCCATTGGGTCTGTGAACTAACGATCTTTTGCGCTGCATCTTCGAGCATCTGAACGATTTCAGGCGAGTCGCGCGCCTTTTCCTTCGGCGAGATCGTATGCAGACGCCCGGCGATGCGAGCAGCGATTTCATCGGCCTTCTTGTTCATCTGAATTTGTGCTTTCGTATAGCACCCACGCATCTCGGCGTTGGACACGTTGGGCCCATCCGGGCAGGGGTCCTTCTGCCCCGATGCGTAGAAAGGGCAAACCGCGGATAGCAGTGACCAGAGAATCAACTTGGAAACGATTCGTCGCATTGGCTGTTGGACTCCGTCGGCCATGGTATTACATCCTGGTCTCGCACCGCCCCACCCACCCCCTTTGCTACCATCACTCAATGCCTGATCTCGCCCTCACGATCCTCATGCCCTGTCTCAATGAGGCCGAGACGCTAGCCTTCTGCGTCCGCCAGGCCGTCGACGCCATCCGCTCTCATGTCGGTTTTCAGTGAGCCACAAGGTGTACCTTTGCCAACGCGACGGGCATCGTGGGTATGATGGTGTGGCCACGCATTTCAACTCGCCCAAGGAGTCTTCGCCGTGAATGTCAGATCGGTTCGTTCGTGGATTGCTATTGCAGCTTGGATGGGGGCTTCATCAACCATGGGATTTGCCGCGGCCCCACCCGCGAGGCACTGGGTGGGAACATGGGCCGCGGCACCCTTTGAGCAGGCGAACGCGCCACGCCGGTTTCCCGCGCCCGTAGCGACGGCGGTTCCCGGAACGAGTGGCCCTGTATCTGTGCCGGGCGCGTCGGCGGCCGTAACCGGAGTGGCTCCGGCTACGCCGTCCGCAGCTACCGTACAGCCTGCCGCCCCGGTAGTTCGGCCCCCGACAACATCGCCGGCGCCGGGTGCCTCAAGTGCAGCGCCGCCGCCCGCGGGGCCACCTGCGCGCTTTCGCTTTACGCCGCCGCCTATCTACGGCTCCAGCGACATGACACTGCGCGAGATCGTGCACGTCTCACTGGGAGGCTCGCGGATCCGGGTGGTCTTTACGAATGAGTTCGGGACAGAGGCGCTGCGTATCGGCTCGGCTCACGTCGCACTGAGCAAAGGTGGCAACGCGATCGATGCGACGCCAGGTGCTTCGGCACCACTCACCTTCGACGGTCGGGACTATGCCATCATTCCAGCCGGCGGACTGATGGTCAGCGATCCGGTGGCGCTCAAGCTGCCCGCGCAGGCCGACCTGGCGGTGACCTTCTTCGTCCCGCAGCAGACCATTACAACGCTTTCGCAGCACCAGGCTGCGGACCAGACGAACTATGCTGCCGACGGAAACGTAGTCGACTCGGGCTCCTTCGACGGCGCGAAGGATATCCGCTCGTGGGTCTTCCTGAAAGATGTTGAGGTGGAAGCCCCGTCTCACGCAGGCGCGATCGTGGCCTTCGGCGACAGCATCACCGACGGCGCGTTTGCCTCCAACAACGCCAATGCCCGCTGGCCGGATGAACTGGCGCGCCGCCTTCAGGCGGACAAGCGGACCGCTGATGTGGCTGTGCTGAACGAGGGCATCGGGGGCAATGGAGTGCTGCGCCACATAACAGGACCAAGCGCGCTTACCCGCTTCGACCGCGATGTACTTGGACAGTCAGGCGTCAAGTACCTGGTCGTGATGGAGGCGATCAACGATATCGGCGCCTATGGTCCGAAGAATCCGAATGCCCCGCCGCCGTTGGTGGCTCCTGCTGCGCCGCCCACAGCTGAGGACCTGATTGTGGGCTACAAACAACTGATCGAGCGTGCTCACACGCATGGCATCAAGGTGTTCATGGCGACCCTGACCCCTTATATGGGCGCGGGCTATTCTTCGCCAGAGGGCGAAGCCGTGCGGACGGCTGTGAACCGGTGGATCCGTACGCAGAAGGACGCCGATGGCGTGATCGACTTCGACAAGACCACACAGGACCCGAGCCGCCCGGATGCCTTCCTTCCGGCCTATGATCACGGGGACCACCTGCATCCAAATGACGCCGGATACAAGGCGATGGGAGATGCAATCGACCTGGGACTTTTTACCAGGTAGTTCCTGACTCGTATCTCCACCAAGGTAGCCTCCGTAGGAGGGCTACCTTGGTTGCAACTACCCGGCAACGGCGTCGTCGGCAAGCTTGTTTGCCCCGGACTTCAAACTGGCCCAGACCACACCCTTTGTTTTGTGCCGTTCCACCCATCCACTTTGCTACCATCACGTAATGCCCGATCTCGCCCTCACGATCCTCATGCCCTGTCTCAATGAGGCCGAGACCTTAGCCTTCTGCGTCCGCCAGGCGATGGACGCGATCAACGCCAGCGGCATCCCCGGCGAAGTCGTCGTCGCCGACAACGGCAGCACCGACGGCTCGCAAGCCATTGCTCTCCTCGAAGGCGCCCGCGTCGTCGACGTACCCGTCCGCGGCTACGGAGCCGCCCTCATCGCCGGCATCGAAGCCGCCCGCGGCAAGTACGTCATGATGGCCGACGCCGACGCCTCCTACCACTTCGAGCATCTCCCCCGCTTCCTCCCCCGCCTCGACGAAGGCTACGACCTCGTCATGGGCAACCGCTTCGCCGGCTCCATCGAGCCCGGAGCCATGCCCCCGCTCCACCGCTACCTCGGCAACCCAGTCCTCTCCGCCATTGGCCAGATCTTCTTCAAAATCCCCGTCCGCGACTTCCACTGCGGCCTCCGCGCCTTCCGCCGAGACTCCATCCTCGCCCTCAACCTCCGCACCACCGGCATGGAGTTCGCCTCCGAGATGGTCGTCAAGTCCTCCCTCGCCGGCCTGCGCATGACCGAGGTCCCCACCACCCTCTCCCCCGACGGCCGCACCCGCCCGCCCCACCTCCGCTCCTGGCGAGACGGCTGGCGTCACCTCCGCTTCCTCCTCCTCTACAGCCCCCGCTGGCTCTTCTTCTATCCCGGAATCTTCACCCTGACCGTCGGCCTCATCCTCTCCGCGCTCGTCCTCCCAGGTCCGTTCGCTATCTTTGGCCACACCCTCGACGTCGACACCCTAACCTACGCCCTCGGCCTCGTCCTCATCGGCGCCCACATTACCGTCTTCGCCGTCTCGGCAAAAGTCTTCGGCACCCAGGAAGGCTTCCTCCCACCCAACCCCCAATTCGAACGCCTCTTCAAATTCATCACCCTCGAAACCGGCCTCCTCTTCGGCTGCTTCCTGCTTCTCATCGGCGCAGGAATCCTCGGCTACGCGCTCTACCTCTGGCACGCCGCCGGCTTCGGCAACATGTCCCCCACGCGCATGCTCCGCCTCACCCTCCCCTCCGCCACCCTGTTCATGCTCGGCGTGGAAGCCATCTTCGGCAGCTTCTTCCTCTCGCTCCTCGGCCTCAACCGCCGCTAGCATGCCGGATGTCTTTCGCACTGTCTTCGTGTACACTATTTCAGTGAAGAACATTACTCTCAGCGCCGACGAGCACCTCATCGAACAGGCCCGCGAGACAGCCCGCGCCCAGCACACCACCCTCAATGCCGCCTTCCGCGAGTGGCTGCAGCAATACTCCGGTCGCGCACGCTGGCTACAGGAGTACAACGACCTGATGGAGCGCACCAAATACGTTAAAGTGGACCGCAAGTACACGCGCGAAGAGTTGAATGAGCGCTAAGCCCTTCCTCGACAGCAATATCTTCATCTACTCGTATGACGACCGCGATCTGAGGAAGCAGTCCGTAGCAGCAGACCTCATTCGTAGTGTGGGCATCAGCGGCGAAGGCGTCATCAGCTATCAGGTCATCCAGGAGTTCTTCAACTTCGCGCTAATCAAAACCTCGCACAAGATGCGCCCGGACGATGCCCAGCACGCACTGGTCAGAACTTTCCTTCCTTTTCTTACGATTCACTCCTCCATCGCCCTCATCTCCGAAGCCATCCGCATTCAGGAGCGCTACCGCCTCAGTTGGTACGACAGCCTTATCGTCGCCGCCGCCCAGCAAGCTGCCTGTAGCACCCTCTACTCGGAAGACCTCCAGCATGGCCAAAAGTTTGGCAGCCTCACAGTTCACAATCCCTTCTTGTGAAGCTACTCCCACTCCACCAGGCTCTCACCCGTGTGATCGAACTCGCAGAACGGCCCATCCGCCCCACTCTGCACCGTCACCGCAACCCCATTCACTGAAACCCTCCCCACCGTCCCAAACCGCCAGCGCACAATCACCCGCGCAGCCGAACTCCCTGTAATCTTCAGCGACCGCCCTGCCCGCACCACTACCCGCCCCTCAAAATCCGTAATCTTCGCGTCCCCGGCCCCCGACCCGATCACCTCATACACCCGCCGGTCGTCCAGAGACTTCACTGTCGTATTCCCGCTCTCGCTCTGCGGCACCAGCGTCATCACATCCTCGGGAATCTTAGGCAGCACCGCACCCGCCCGCACCCACAGCGGCAGCGTCTCCACAGGAGCATCGGCAATCACCACCTTGCCGCCCGTATCCGCCTTGCCCGTCCAGTACTCCACCCACTCCCCCGGAGGCAGATACACCGGCCGCGAATTCCCTTCATCGATCACCGGAGCCACCAGAAAATCCGGCCCAAACAAATACTCATCCTTCGTCGTCCGAGCCCGCGGATCGTCCTGCCAGTTCAGCACCAGCGCCCGCATCATCGGCATGCCGTCCTTCGCCGACTCCTGCGCCGCGGCATACCGGTACGGAAACAAACTCATATGCAGCACCGCATACTTGCGATATACATCGAGCGCCTCATGGCTTCCCGGCGGTCCGTTCCTGTCGAAGTCCCACGGCCCGATATTCTTCGTCGACATCACCTCCATCACCGGAGAAAACGCCGCATACTCCGTCCACCGCTCCAGCAGCCGAGCATAGGGAGTCGAAGCCGTACCTAAATATCCGCCCAGGTCCGCCGTCCAAAGCGGCATTCCGCTCAACCCCGCGCCCAGTCCTGCCGTCACCACTGTCGGCAACCCATTCAGCGGCGAAAAGCTAGCCTCATTGTCGCCGCCCCACAAAAACCCAATTCCATTCGCCCCCACGCTCACGCTGCGCGCGAACAGAACGCCGTCGCCTTTCAGATCCTTCTGGATCAGCTCCTCCATCGCGTTGTTGTACAGCACCCCATACTTGTTCCGCATCGTCCGCGCATCGCTGCCATCGAAGAACTTCACATCGCCGAGAAAGTTCCCCTCCGCATCGTCATCCTTGAACCCATCCGCGCCGGCGGCAATCGCCTGCCGCACTTGATCCTGCCACCACATCTTCGCCTTGGGATTGGTGAAGTCGATCAGCGATCCCTGTCCTTTCCACCACGTCCCCACATACGGGCTGCCATCGCGGTTCTTCACGAACAGCCCCTGATCCGCAGCCTCCTGGTAGTTCTCCGACAGCGGCGATATCTTCCCCTCGAACCCTGCCTCCTTCGGCGGATTGCTCTTCGTATTAATCCAGGACGTATGCCACAGCACCAGCTTGTAGCCCTCTGCATGCAGATGCTTCACCATGGCCGGCGCATCCGCAAACTGCTTCGGGTTGAACTTGTAGTCGTTATAAGCCGAGGTCCACGGCGAATCGATCAGGATCACGCTGCTGGGCAGCCCCAGCTCCCGCTGTCGGTCCACATCCTCCGCCACCTGCGCATCATTCTGGTGGTAGTCCCGGGCCTTCCAAGGCGCAAACGCCCAGTAAGGCGGCACAATTGCCCGCTGCGTCTGCGCCGTAAAGCGCTCCAGGATCGACGGAAACTCCGGCCCAGTAAACAGCACGATCCGCAGCTTTGCCGCCGTCACATCCACGATCAGGTTGTCCCGATCGCTCGCGTTCATATCGAACGTGGCCTCGCCGGTCGTATCCACCCAGAGTCCGTAGCCCGTCGTACTCATAAAGAAGGGAATCGGCTTATACGTCGAAGTTCCCTTTACGCCCGCATCGTCGGTCGAGAGATTCTTCACCACCGTATGCGCATGGTCCAGCGTGTCGAACCGCTCGCCCAGCCCGTAGTAGCTCGCAGCATCCTTGACCTGGAACCGCCAGTACCCCACTGCATACGCAACGCTGGTAATCTCCACCACTCCCGGCGCCACCTGCCGCAGATGCACTTTGTCCGTCCCCACCGGCTCGCCGTTGAAGTCGAAATCATGCACCAGCAGGCTCGTCTCGGCCTTGCCCGGAACCGTAAACGCGACAGTATCGGCGTTCTGCCGCACCAGTCCAGCGATAGCCGCTTCGGGGGCCCGCACCACCCGCGTCGCTCCCGGCAGATCCTGCGTCACATCCTGCGCCGCCGCTGCTCCAGCGCCCAAAGCCAGAGCAAGCAATACCGTAGCTCTACTCAACATCCAAAGCCTCCGCGCCGAAACCGGTTACATATTCGTATGGCCGCCGCGCATGTCCTCGTTGAAGGTGGGTTTGATGAACGCCAGCGTCTGCGCCATCTCCGCCTCGTAGGCCTCGCGCCGTTCCATCAGCTTCGGAGTCGGCACGGCAAACTCCATGTCCGTCGCCAGCCGCAGCATTCCCTCCGCCGCCAGAATCTCCGCCGACTTCCGCAGTTCAGCCAGCGTCGTATTCAAATACTGCACGTCGCGCGGATCCATAATCCAAACCGGCTCGCCGTTGCCCAGCACGCCCGAGAGCCAATAGAGCTTGCCTGCCAGAAAGCTCTTCCTCTGCTCCTCCGTCGTGTCGTTGAAGCTGAACTGCTTCTGCTTCGCGCTGTAGTACCGCGTCGTCACCGGAACCGGCTGGCGGTTTCCGCTCTTCACCAGCTCCAGTTGCCCCTGGTCCATCGTCTTGCGAATCGCGTTGTAGATAAAGCCCTCGGCAAACGGCTGCTCCGGAGCCGGAACGATATCCCGAAATGTCACCGTCATCGACGCCGCAATCTTCGCATGCAGCGCGTTCTCGCCGCCGTCCTCCAGCCGCACCTCGCCATGAACCAGCGACGTGTCCGCCCCCGAGGTCGACTCATGGAACGGCCAGCCAAACTTCCCAAAGCTCAGCGGCAACCCATGCAGCGTCAAATAGCAATCCGGCCGCGGGTTCTTCAGCCGCTTCGCCGATTCCGCCAGATACGCCTTCACGCCTTCCATCAGGTCGGTCCGCCCAAACTCGAAACCTTCGCTCAACTCCAGGAGCATCGTCCTTGCCTTGTCCGCCGCAAGCGCCAGCGTGAACTTCGTCGTCGCGCCGCCCGAATACTTCTCACCCGCCTCGGTCGAAACCACCGTCAACCCAGCCGCGCCCGCCGCCGACTCCACCTGTACCGCCAAAACCTCACTCGTCATAAGCTCGAATCGTCCTCTTCTTCCAGTCATCTACTTCTTTGTAGTCTCTATTCTACGTAAGTCGGCGAACTCCCCGTTGCCGCCAACCTGCAACCTGCAACTCACACCTGAGGTCCTATGAAACTCACCGGAAACACCATCCTCATCACCGGCGGCGGCTCAGGCATCGGCCGCGGCCTCGCCGAAGCCTTCCACAGGCTGGGAAACCAGGTCATCATCGCGGGCCGCCGCCAGGACGTCCTCGACCAGGCCACCTCCGCCAACCCCGGCATGAAGTCCGTCGTCCTCAACATCGAAGACCCCGCCAGCATCGCCGCCACGGTCGAGAAGCTCACCATCGAATTTCCGGCCCTGAACGCCGTCCTCAACAACGCCGGCATCATGCGTCCCGAAGCCATCCAGAAAGCCACGGTCGCCGACGCCGAAGCCATCGTCACCACCAATCTCCTCGGCCCAATCCGCCTCACCGCCGCGCTGATGCCCCACCTGCTGGAGCAGCCTGCCGCCACGATCCTCAACGTCTCCTCCGGCCTCGCCTTCGTCCCACTCGCCTTCACCCCCACCTACTGCGCCACCAAGGCCGCCATCCACTCCTACACCCAGTCCCTCCGCTACCAGCTCAAGGACACCGCCATCAAGGTGATCGAGATCATCCCACCCTGGGTCGCCACCGAACTGATGGGCCCCGTCCCCTCCGACCCCCGCGCCATGCCCCTCGACAAGTTCATCGCCGAAACCATGTCCCTCCTCGGCACCGACGCCGACGAGATCTCCGTCGAGAACGTCAAATACCTCCGCAACGCCGCCGCCACCGGCAACGAAGCCGCCTTCTTCAAGAAGTTCAACGACGCCATGTCACAGACTCCCCACTAGCCGTAAACGAGAGTGGTTGTGGAGAGTTTGAAGTCGAGATAATTGAACTCGCAGAGAACGCCGTTTTGCCGGCTGTGGCTACCGAGAAGCCGACATAACGGCACTACTCCGTTGTCGATGAGCGCATCGGCGATGATGCACTCACCGAGATCCGCTGATTCAGATGGCCGACAAGCCGCCGTCGACGGACAACTCCACCCCATTCACGAAGCTCGAATCGTCTGAAGCAAGAAACAGCGCGACCGTCGCGATTTCCTCAGGTTGACCCATCTTTCCCCGCGGGATCAGGGATTCGAACATCTCCTTCGCCTCCTTGGTGAGAACTTCTTCCTGCATCGGTGTGGCGATCGGCCCCGGACTCAGCACGTTCACCCGGATATTCCTGCCCTTCAGTTCGTTGAGCCACGTGCGTGCGAAGGAGCGCAATGCCGCCTTGCTCGCCGCATACACGCCGAAACCAGGAAAACCCTTCACCGAAGCAACTGATCCGGTCATTAAGATCGATCCGCCATCGTTGAACAGCGGCAACGCCTTCTGGACCGTAAACAGCGTTCCGCGCGTATTCAGGCCGAAGGCTGCATCGAAGTGCTGTTCGGTAATCTCGCCCAGTGGTACGGCCTCGCCCTTGCCGGCGCTCGCGAACAGGACGTCGATCTTGCCCTTTTCTCGCTTGACCGTATCGAACAGACGGTCGAGGTCGTCGAGATTTGCCGCGTCACCGCGCACGCCGGTCACGTTCCGGCCAATCAGCTTGACGGCCTCATCGAGCTGCTCCTGCCTCCTACCCGTGATGAAAACGTAGGCACCCTCTTCAACGAACCGCTTGGCGCTCGCCAGTGCCAGGCCGCTCGATCCACCCGTGATGACTGCAACCTTACCTTCAAGCTTTCCCATAATGACTCCCTTTGGTAGATCTGTAGAATTCAGTACTGAAGAGTAGATTTCTTTGACGGTGGACGAGAACTGCTCGGAAGTCCTAATATTTTGTCTATTCGTCCAAAAGGGGAGGCTAAGTTGGACCCGATAACAGACATCTTCAGAACGATGCACGTAACCGCTTTCGGTCAGCACAGGCTCGAAGCTACAGCCCCGTGGGGCTTGATACAGGAGAACCAGACCGAAGAAAAAGTCACGCCTTCCGGCAAAAAAAATTCACCCACAGATTTGGCGCACTTCGCCATGCTTTCGCGCGGCAACTGCTGGCTGAGTGTCGAAGGTATTCCGGAGCCGATTCCCCTCACCGGTGGTGACTGCTTTTTGCTGGCTAAGGGGACTTCGATTGTCTTGCGCGACAGCCCGCGAACACGTCCGAGGTGGAGTTTCCGCGAGATCGGGACCAAGGCCAACGGCAATGTCGCTCTTTGTGGCGGCGGTGGCGCACCGACGACAATCGTCTGTGGGTCCTTCAGTTTCGATCGCGCCAGCCTGAAGCCGATCACACAGTTATTGCCGAGCTTCATTCTGATTAAGGCCGATCAGGCACGTACGCTTTCTCTTCACAACACAATGCAGGCGCTGGCGTCAGAGATGGCAGAACAGGTGCCGGGCTCTGAAATAGTCGCGAATCGGCTAGCCGAGGTTCTGTTTATCCAAATACTCCGGGCGCATATCGCGTCGGGACCGGAACGCAATAAAGGATGGCTTCGTGCGATTTTCGATCCTCAAATGGGCACTGCCCTGAGTGCCATTCACGACAGAGTGAATACACCCTGGACGGTCGAATCCATGGCCGAAGCGGCGGGCATGTCTCGCTCCGCATTTGCAGCACGTTTTAAAGAGCTGCTCGGACAAACACCACTGGAATATGTAACCGAGTGGCGGATGCAGAAGGCGATGCAGTTACTACAACAGCGTGACAAAAAGCTCATAGACGTTGCTCGGTCGGTCGGTTACGAGTCCGACGCTGCGTTCAGTAAGGCGTTCAAGCGAGTTGTCGGGGCTAACCCTGGTGAATATCTCAAACGTGGTATTTGAAGACCAGGGTCATGCCGGAATCGCGGAAGATTTTTGAAGCGGAGGATTCTACTTGAGCCTACTAGGGCGTCTGCCGCATATCGTGCGAAGGTCGAAGAGCGATATCAGGCCAAATCACTCATCGAGCCCTTAGCTGAATACATTCCGGGGCGATTGGTACCGGTAAACGTTAGTACCCTATCAGGGCTGCCCCGCGCACGAAGCTGGACCTGCTGCGCAGATTGTCGAGGCAGTTTTGATAGGGTCGTTTGAAGGAAGGCGGTGGCGTGGCGGATGCGGTGAGTGGCTATGGGATTTGAATCAGCGAT